>Ga0066256_1000252_pt1 | contig 209264 bp, 171 predicted proteins | sample ThiBio_1000_biof_FD_87107 | JGI IMG/M metagenome (GOLD analysis project Ga0066256, IMG submission 87107) | Wastewater bioreactor microbial communities from Cape Town, South Africa - Thiocy_expt_1000_biof (version 2) | ecosystem: Engineered > Bioreactor > Thiocyanate-remediating >...
AATATAAGATTTAAGCTCATTTTACGGATGTTCGCTGTTATCAAACGTGGGGAAAAATATGTGGACAAGTATGCAAATGTTGCCTGATTTGAAAATAAATTTGGTCGTTTATATATCCTAGAATACAGACCGCGGTGCAGTGTTCAGCTTTAATACAATCGTTGAACAATTGTACTATTGTTCAACATACATTCCAAAGCTTGTCATGCCGGGGCACGAGGCATCTGCATAAAATTGCTCTGAACATGAAATACTGAAACACACTTGCCCTTTTTGCTTTAACAAATCGTTACTTTTACAGCACATATAAAGTATTATTTTATGCCTGCCATTAATAACAACTCCCGTCGAAAATTTATCCGTGACGCTTCATTATCTGCCACCGGATTTTTTATAGTACCAAGACATGTATTAGGCAAGGGTTATATCGCGCCGAGTGATAAGCTTAACATTGCCGGTATTGGCGTGGGCGGCAAAGCTGAAGTAAATCTTCCGTATGCATATAATAAAGGCTCTGACAATATTGTAGCACTTTGCGATGTAGATGACCGACAGGCAGTAAATGGAAGAAAGAAATGGGCAAAAGCTCCCTATTACAAAGACTTCAGGCAGATGCTTGAAAAAGAAAATAAGCATATTGACGCGGTGATTATTACAACGCCCGATCATATGCATGCAGTAATGGCAATGGCTGCCATGCAATTGGGTAAGCATGTATATTGCGAAAAGCCGCTCACACATGATATATATGAAGCCCGTATGCTTACGCAGGCCGCTGAAAAATACAAAGTAGTTACACAAATGGGCAACCAGGGAAGCAGCGGCGATGATACAAGAAGAATTGAAACATGGGTGCAGGGAGGATTAATTGGTGATGTACATACCGTACATGTATGGACCAACAGACCAACCTGGCCGCAGGGTATACCTACACCCAAAGGTAATTTTGCAATTCCAAAAGAACTAGATTGGGATCTGTGGTTAGGCACAGCGCCCAAAAGAGATTTCAACCCGGGTTATCTGCCCGCAATATGGAGAGGCTGGGTTGATTGGGGTACAGGTTCGCTGGGTGATATGGGATGCCATTTTATTGATGTGCCTTATCGTGCCCTAAAATTAAAATATCCTGTGGCAGTTGAAACAAGTGTAGGTTCAGTATATACAGGTTTCTTCCAGGAAGCAATATATCCGGATAGCTATCCGCCTTCTGCAAAAACACATATTCAGTTTCCTGCACGGGAAGGAATGCCGGCAGTAGAGATGATCTGGTACGATGGCGGCATCCGCCCAAAACGCCCTGTTGAATTATTGCCTGATGAAGAAATGGGTGAAGAAGACGGTGGAATAATTTTTGAGGGAACGAAAGGAAAGATAATGGCAGGTTTGTTTGGTCGTAATCCAACGTTATTACCTACCCGCCTGATGAAGGAAACGAATTTACCATCGTCAAAATATGAATTTGTTGAAGGAGGCACGGAAGGTCACCAGCAGCAATGGGTAAAAGCATGCAAAAAAGGTTATGGCGCATATACCAGCTCTTCCTTCGATAAATCAGGACCATTAACCGAAACAGTATTGATGGGTAATCTTGCCGTACATAGTTATAATCATTTTGAAACAGATGCCAAAGGCAATAAAAAATTTAACGGCAGAAAACAATTATTGTGGGATGGTGAGAACATGAAGATCACGAATTTTGAACCGGCTAATCAATTTGTAAAGAGAGAATACAGGGCACCGTGGAAGTTGTAGAAGCAAATAGTTTTAGATTTGAGATCGGGGCTAAGAATTGAAGAGATGTTTGAAGTTTGTGTCTTTTAAAACTACAAACCACAAACCATAAACCTTGGACCTTACTTATATTACCTTAAATATAATCTTTGGCGCCATTATCTTGCTTCCATTCTTAAGCACAACAATAATATTATCGAGAATCATTTCATCTCCTTTTTTAATATTATCCTTTATGCTTTCCCGCCACAACTGAGGTAAAACGGAGGTATTGGTAAAATCACTGGTACGCATGTCATCAGAAGATTTTTTTTGACCGGAATCTTCATCCTGGTAGGTGCTTTTAAATTTATAAAACAACCTGAAGCGTATTATTGAATAGGTGTTTGCATTTTCATCCTTTGCCACAAGTGCCGAGTCAACAATTTTAGCCAATGTTTCAGGGCTAATATCTCCGCCTTTCAATCCTCCTATAGACATCGTGATTTTAGGGATTACCGTTTTTGCTTTCGCGCCGGGCTTAACTGAAGGTTTATTCTGCGCCAGTGCGTACCCGGCATTAAACAGTAATATACAGAGTAAAAGTTTTTTCATTATTTGTTCTTTGATAAAGAGGCAAGGCTTAAACGGTTGCAAATTAGGGTTTATTATATAGAAGTTTTGTTAAAAGGCTCTCTGTATATTACGTATATTTATTTACCCAACTATGTTAAGTTTTTATAACCACAGGTGTCTGAATATAATCGTATTTTTTGTCCAGGATTTTGGGCTATTAATCAAACTCATTTATTATTATGATTACACAGGAAAAATTAAAAATCTATAAAAAATATGATGGCAATATTGACAGTTGGGCAAGATCCGGAAGAAAAAAGGAGAAGACAATAATGGAAGACAAAGACTGGGGCATGATTGATGGATTGATACAGGATTTGAAACTTGCAGACAGGGGATTGGCTGCCGAAGTATATATAAATGATATTTATAAAAGGATGAATGAAAATTGCGACAGTGCAGAAACAGTAGAAGAAATTAAAGCTATGTTATATAGTGAACGCAATGCCCCGCAACCGGCAAACTTTTTTAGCAGGATTTTTAATTTATACAAGTCTTTATAAAACCCGATTAAAAGTTTACACACTTAATGAGATAGCCCAATAATTGCCTGCGGCCTATTCACTATTGCTCTTAAAAAAAAGCTATTAATAAATGATAATATGAAAAGAAAACTGCTTACTTTTTTTATAGGCTGCGTTGTTGCAACGGCTATGTATGCTCAAACAAAGATCACGCTTAATACTGATCTTGGAAAAACAAAAATCAGCAAACATATTTATGGACATTTTGCGGAACACCTTGGGCATTGTATTTACGGGGGCATATATGTAGGTGAGAAGAATACTAAAATACCCCATACTGCCGGCATTAGAAATGATATTATACAGGCTTTAAAAGATTTAAAAATTCCAAACCTGCGTTGGCCCGGCGGCTGCTTTGCAGATGCATATCAATGGAAAGATGGCATTGGCCCAAAAGAAAAAAGACCCAGCATGATCAATGTTTGGTGGGGCGGTGTAAAAGAAGACAACAGCTTTGGCACACATGATTTTCTTGACCTGTGCGAACGTATCGGGGCGGAACCTTATCTCGCAGGCAATGTAGGCAGTGGTACGGTAAAAGATCTGTCAGATTGGGTGTCGTATGTAAATCATCCCGGGGGTAGCCCGATGGCTGATCTGCGCAAACAAAATGGACGGGAAAAACCCTGGAATGTAAAAATGTGGGGCGTAGGCAATGAAGCCTGGGGCTGCGGCGGTAATATGACGGCTGAATATTATGCCAACGTATACCGCCAGTATGCAACTTTTATGAACGACTGGAGCAAAGATGCAAAACTCTATAAGATTGCGTCTGGCGCCAGCGATGGTGATTATGCATGGACGGAAACGCTGATGAAAAATATTCCTCACCATATGCTGGCTGGTGTTGCATTACATCACTATTCTGTATTAAGCTGGCAGGATAAAGGACCTTCAGTAAATTTTACCGAAGCGCAATATTTTAAAACAATGGAAGAAGCGTGGAAAATGGAAGAGTTTGTTGCAAAACACAGCACCATAATGGATAAATATGATCCTCAGAAAAAAGTTGACCTGATCGTTGATGAATGGGGCGGATGGTATAATGTGGAAGATGGTACTAACCCGGGATTTTTATACCAGCAAAACACCATGCGTGACGCGATGATCGCCGGGCTTACCCTGAACATTTTCAACAATCATGCTGACCGTGTACGTGGAGCTAACCTGGCCCAGATTGTAAATGTACTGCAGGCAGTTATTCTTACCAATGAAGAAAAAATGATCCTTACACCTACTTACCACGTTATGAAAATGTATAACGTGCACCAGGATGCTACATTAATACCTATAATGATTGACGCGCCTCAATACGAATTCCAGGGAAAAAAGCTAACGGCAGTATCGGCATCAGCGTCAAAAGATGCTGCAGGAAAAATAAATATTTCTTTAACGAATATTGACTATAGCAAAGCTCATGAAGTAACTGTTAGCCTGCGGGGAGAAAATTTTTCAAAAGTATCGGGACAGCTATTATCTTCTCCTAAGATAAACGATCATAATACTTTTGAGCAGCCCAATAAAGTAGTGCCCAAAAGCTTTACCGGTGCAAAGTTAGATAAGGGCGTGCTGAAACTTAATATTCCTGCATATTCGGTAATTATGTTAACAGTGGAAAAATAGCATACTTAAAATTTCCTTGTATACATTTCAAAAAAGACTGTAATAAAGAAATTTTTCTACCAGGCTGAAGATTTCCTGGTAGAAAAATCTTTATTGTACTGCTTTAGTCAGCCTTGTGAATATTTGTATTGTGTTCAAATATTGAGCATCAGCCAATCGTTATACAGGCTTATATTGTATTTTAATATTTTTATGCAAAAAAGCATACTAAGATTTAACCTGGGTTATTTCACATTGTTCATCTTATTATTTATTACAGAAGTGCTGATCGCATTATATTCACATAATTCTGTACTGCGATCCTATATAGGCGATGTATTGGTAGTGGTACTTATTTATTGTTTTGTTAGATCGTTTTTTAATACTCCTGTATTTATAACTGCAGTAGCAGTTTTAATATTTGCCTGCCTTGTTGAAACACTTCAATACTTTACAATAGTGCATAAACTTGGACTCGAACATTCTGTATGGGCGAGCGTTATTATAGGCACATCATTTTCATGGTGGGATATTGTTTCCTATGTTGCCGGCATTATTATCGTACTGGCTTTCGAAAAATTAAAATAAAATCAGCATGCTGCTTTAAGTGTTATTTTATGCTTTTAAAGAAAAGTGGCAGGTATGAAAGCAAAAGCCAGCATTTTTCATATTCATACACTTATAGGTTCGTTCTGCTTAAGCCACTTGTAGTGCTTATTATAACTATTGTTATGGAGAAAGACGGGATAGCAATACCAAAAGCGGCTTGGCGATTGAACATGTTTGAGGTTGTGGGGTACTGAATTACCGGTTGCATTATTGCTCATTATAAAAAGCGCATGCAGCATTGGCTCTTAATAATGCTTCATCGTCCAGATTCTGGTATTGTGCAATTATTTCTACATCAGTTATAAAATCACATAAGAATAAGGTTATTTTGCTTTGGTATAATTTTCTATTACTGATAATTAAAATTATTCATATGCAAAATTGGCTGAGAACTTTACTTGCCGGGTACGGCGCATACAAATGGGGCGGCGGCTGTTTGGGTTCTATTCTCGTTTTTGTGATCATTTATTATTTACTTGGCTATTGTTGATAGCGTAAATTCCTGCATATCAGCTGATATGCGGGAATTTCATTAGCTGCCCGGGTAAAATAATATGCTGTTATTATTTTTGCTGATGGTTTACCAATATGCGTTTTAAAAAAAATTCCCGCAAAGCCTTATTATTATTAATCACGGTATTTATTACCGTTTTTATAGCAGGATATTTTTATGCATCACTCCCATTAATAACTGCTTACGGCGCCAAAACACTCTGTTCTTCCGTATACCTTCAACACCGTAGTCCTGAAATGGTTATTGGAGGAGATCTTTCAGGTTTTCCATTTTCATTAGCAACATATAACATAAACAATGCAGATTCGTCTGTATCAGTAAATGTATTTGGCCTTGCAGAAAAAAAAGCGATATTCAGAAAAGGGCTCGGCGCTACTTTAATAAATGATTTTTCAGCATCAGATATTCGGAAACAGCAATTCAATATTCCATCTCCTCCTCCTGCTATTGACCATATGAATTGGCCCGGGGGAAATAAGCTTGCAGACAGCATTCCGGCGTGCATAAATAACCAGGAGCTTGACGAAATGCTGCAGCAGCACATCTCCGATAAACATACCACTACAAGAGCAGTTGTGGTTGTGCATAATGGAAAACTGATTGCAGAACAATATGCACCGGGCTTTTCAGATAGCACTGTTATGCCTGCATGGTCTGTCAACAAAAGCATTACAGGTTGCCTGATTGGCATATTGGTGAAACAAGGTAAATTAAATATAGATGTGCCTGCACCAGTACCGCTATGGACAGGCACTCCAAAAGCATCAATCACCATCAAACAATTACTACAACAAACTTCCGGGCTGGCTTATACTGAAAATTATCTGTTCCCCAGTGAAGCCACCAATATGCTTTTCAGAAAAGGCAATATGGCAAATTATGCAGAAAGCCTTCCTTTGAAATATACACCGGGAACCGTTTTTAATTATTCCAGCGGTAATACCAATATTTTAAGTGGTATCATAAAGAAAGTAGTAGGGAATGAAGATTATGCCTCTTTTCCATACAGGGAATTGCTGTATAAAATCGGCATGTATTCAGCAACCCTTGAGCCTGACGCTTCGGGTATGTATGTCGGTTCCTCCTATTGTTATGCCACTGCACGTGATTTTGCAAGGTTCGGATTGTTTTGTCTTGATAATGGAAAGTGGAACGGTCAGCAGATCCTCCCAAACAATTGGATACACTTATCAACACAACCTGCTAAAGCAGATCTATTTCAACAATATGGTATGCAATTCTGGCTAAATGGTTTTGACAAACCGAGCGCAAAAAAACATCAGTTCCCCGATGTTCCGGCTGACATGTATTATGCTGACGGGTATGGTGGGCAGGACATATTTATCATTCCTTCAAAGCAAACAGTTATTGTAAGGCTGGGATTAAAAAAGATTGATGAAAATAAATTGATTGCAGGTATATTATCAACATTACCTTAAAAACGATAAAAGTTTTTTATTTCCCGGATTATAAAATCTAACTTTTTATTTTGATGTTTTGTATCTGCCACAACTTATTTTTGCCCATCACCCATATGCTTACATTAAGCATGGCTATTATAACTCAAAAATTAAAAATGCATTTGAAAATTATTTTGCTCCTGGTATTAGCAGCGGGCATGGTTATGAACGGTATGGCACAATCACAGTTTAGCGGCTGGTTTGCTGCTTTTAATACAATCAAACTAAGCAACAATTTTAGTTTTTACAGTGATGTACAGGTTAGAAGTAATGATCAATGGCAGCATATGCAATCATTACTGTTACGCCCAGGTCTGAATTATAATATTGCAAAAAATAAAATACTTACGGCGGGTTATGGGTATATCAGCAATCGCAGAACGGTATCTGAAGTTTCCGGGTATATGCCTGAACATCGCATCTGGGAGCAATTTATTGTTTCACATCCGGTTGCCTTTACATCGTTATCGCACAGATTCAGGGTGGAGCAACGCTTTATTGGAACGCCGGTAATAGAAAATAATGATCTGAAAAGAGATGACTATGTATACGCCAACAGGCTCAGGTATTTTTTTAGAACTATTGTGCCGTTGAGTGGTGAAAAAAAGTTTGAGAAAGGCATGTTCGCCTCCCTGCAGAATGAGGTGTTTTTGAACTTTGGCAATAAGCGCAATGTTAATGGGAAAACTTTTGACCAAAACCGGGCATATGCATCTGTTGGTTATCGTGTAAGCAAAACTTTTGATATTGAAACAGGTTATATGAACCAGTATGTTTCAGGCAAAAATGATGCGATTACCAATAATCATATACTCCAGTTGGCAACATACCTGCGCCTATAATATTTGAGCAAATTAAAGAGTAGCTTTGATTACCCAATATACTTACCGTATGAAGAAAAGATTTAGCATAATTATTCCTGTTTTATTGGTTGCCTTTTCACTATGTGCCCAACAAAACAATGAAGCAGCAGGTACTTATTTTTTGCAGGACGTAAAAGATACAAATAGTGGCTTTACGCTAAAGCCAAATTATACATTCACTTTTTTTTATACAAAAGACCAGTTTACCCGAACCGGTAGCGGAAGATGGACCCTGGATAATAACATTATTACTTTCAACAGTCGTTTAAAACCTGCCCGTGATTTCAAGCTGCTATCTTCACGTAGGGTAAATGACAACTTTATTACCATAGCTTTTACTGACGACAATCCACTCTATATAAAAGACATTGAATGCACATTATATACAGCACGTGGCCGTCAAAAAAAATTCACTAATGCAGAGGGTATCGTTCAATTTACAAAGCAGGAAATTGATTCGGTGAAAATCATTTCATCTTTTTTTCCTGATCACCCGTTTACATATATTCCGCTCAATAAAATTCAAAACAACTTTGTATTTGAACTTGAAAAATGGATAAGTGAAGTATTCTTTTCTGATTTCACCCTGCAATTCTCAAATCCACATTTATCAGGAAGGCATCCATTATTACCCGGGCAGTTTAGATATACAAAGGATAATTAGGGTCAGGTGATAAATACTTATTCACTATCTCGATCACCATTGCCTTATACCCTATACCTTACATTATCTGCCGCTATTTTTCATCAGCCGAAGGGCCGTACATGCCCGGTACCGGAATATTTAACAACCGCAGGTAAACAGACAACTGACCGCGATGATGGATAATATGATTCATCAGCATACTCCTTAGCGCTACCTTTTTAGGCAGGTTAACAACAACAATTTCTCCCCTGCGAAGTATCCAGTTCTCATTTAACACTTCATCGGTAGCGGCTTGCAGCGTTGCAATTGCCTGTTCAAGGTTTTGTTCAAAAAAATCCAGCAATTCTTTCGTATCAGCAGCTTTACAACGGTTGAGCGGTGTTTTTGCAAAATCAAATTCCGGCATATTTATTATTAAACCTGCCCACTGTGTAAGCTCGGCAATATGACTGGCTAACCTGCCTGCCGCCATACTTTTTTCATGTGGTCTCCATTCAAAATGTTCTCCGGGTATACGTGACAGTATTTTTCGTGTATTGGATGCCTCATGTTTTAACTCAGCAGCCATTGAAATGCCCAGTGCCATATATATTTTTTTATAAAGATAGAATTGATTTTGTGATGGACTTTTTCTTTCCTATCTTTTGCGAAAAATATTTCTGTATGTCCAAAACGATTGTATCGCGTTCAGTTTTCTTTTTTCTCACATTATTTATTGCGGTTAACAGCTTTGCCCAGGTACGCCTACCGGCAATATTTTCTGACAATATGGTGCTGCAAAGAGAAGCTGAGGTAACAGTTTGGGGATGGTCATCTCCCGGTGAAAAAATATTTATCAGCAATACCTGGAATAATAATGTTGATTCTGTGCAGGCAACCGGTTTTGCAAAATGGAATATAAAAATTAAAACGCCTGCAGCCGGCGGACCCTATACTCTTACCATTAAAGGAAGCAACACCATTACATTGCAAAATGTGATGATAGGAGAAGTTTGGGTATGCTCCGGCCAATCCAATATGGAATGGAGCAGCGTGAACGGGTTACCGGAAATGGATGCGGAACTACCTAACAGCACGAATCCGAATATACGTTTGTTTCATCTTCCCAAAACAACAGCCATATACCCGCAGGACAACAATGCAGGCACGTGGAAAAACTGCGATCCCGCATCACTAAAAAACTTTAGTGCTGTTGCCTACTTTTTCGGAAAAAAATTACAGAAAGAATTAAATATCCCTATCGGGCTTATTAATACCAGTTGGGGAGGCACGCCTGCAGAAGTATGGACACCCGCTGATGCCGTAAACAATGATAACGAGCTAAAAGCAGCTGCCGCAAAACAGGGCATAAACAATTGGTGGCCCACAGTATCCGGCGCAACTTATAACGCAATGATATATCCCATCACCAGCTTCAATATTGCAGGTGCTATATGGTACCAGGGAGAAAGTAATACAGGTACAGCATCTTCCTACAAAAAGCTGATGACAACAATGATTGACAGCTGGCGCAAAGCATGGAATAAAGATTTTCCTTTTTATTATGTGCAGATCGCTCCATTTAAATATGGCAATAAAAATATTGCTGCATTACTGCGTGAAGCGCAAACACAAACACTATCTCATCCTAAAACAGGTATGGTTGTAATTACCGACCTGGTGGAAAATGTAAAGGATATTCATCCAAGACAAAAAATTGGCGTTGGAGAAAGGCTGGCTGCATGGGCATTAGCGGATACTTATAACAAACAGGGCATAAGTTACAAAAGCCCTGTGTACAAAAACATGGAAGTGAATAAAAATAAAATAACTGTTTACTTCAACAATGCAGCAGATGGCTTAATACTTAAAGGAGCGGAAAAGAAAGCTACGGAATTTTATATAGCCGGTGAAGACAAAAACTTTTTACCGGCAGATGTAAAGATAGAAGGTGATCATGTTATTCTTTCCAACAAACAAATCAAAAACCCGGTTGCAGCGCGTTTTTCATTCAGTAATACCGCTATCGGGAACATCTTTAATAAGGCAGGCTTACCTGTAAATCCGTTCAGAACGGACAACTGGGATGTTGATACAGGAAAAGAAGAATAGGAATAAATAAACGAATTGACATTACCCGGATAGTTGTAGTACTTTGCTGATGTTGAACTTTTTTGCTTAGAGAAATAGACAAAATGTTACTATAGACTAAGCTTTGTGAAACTTTTGGACACTTTACTTTAGTGAAAAATCTTAATTTTTATATCAAAACTTGTTATGGAAGCCCTTGAAACCTCAAAGAATGAACGCTATTTTGTATTAAAAACAAATGACGTTATAGAAGAATTCGACTCATTAGACTCAGCCTTACGCCAAAAAGATAGGAAGATTTTGATAGTTGATAAATTTAAAGAGTTGTATACACCAGACGGAGGATACCCTTGGCGTATTTCAAATTTTGAATTTTTTTCAGACTCAAGAACCGCCACAAAATTAACATGCAATAATTGGACAATCGAAACATTCAACATTACATATAAAAGTAGCAGTAGGATCAAATTTACGCTTACGATATCTGACCCATTCCAACGAATCAAGCGATTTCCATTTGAAATAAAAAGAGGAAAGGAAACACCTGATTCTCATGATCTTGACGTTGTTCTATGTGCGTTAAAAGAACTTAATCGCTTATCTAAGTTTCATGATTGGGAACAAATTGATTTATATAAAGAAAATGAAATACTAAAGGAAAAGATTAAAGAGCTTTCAGATAAGCTTGATGCACATAAAAAGTAATGCGACAAAGACTTCAACTATGGTATGGTATGCTTGTTACGGCTCAAACATGGACTTTGATAGGTTTTTAAAATACATAAAAGGTGGACAACTAATTGTAAATGGTGCAACAAAAGTATACAAAGCTTGTCCGACAGATACACTACCACCAAGGCAATCAGAATCCTATTCAATCAATAGAAGATTTTTCTTTGCAAAAGAATCTACAACGTGGAATAAACAGGGAGTAGCCTTTATTTCAAACAAAAAAAATAAGAAAAGTAAAACATTTGGGAAATTATACTTAATAAGCAAGGATCAATTTTCACATCTGTTCGCTCAAGAAAATCAGAGGAACGTTGTAGAGATTGATTATGCAATGCTGTTAAGGAATGATTTTTTAGACTTTGATTATAATTTTTATAACAGGATAGTTATATTAAACAAAAACTATAAAGGTTATCCTATATTAACTTTTACAAATAAAAGTACTTTACCAACCAATAAGCCTCATTTTAAGTATGCTCAATTAATTATATACGGATTAAAGCAGACTCATAATCTGACAAGCAAAGAAGCGATTAGTTATTTAAGTAAAAGAGGAACGGGAGCTAAAAAAATTGATTTAAAAGAATCGTAATCCACAAAAAATTCAAATGGTGGAATACAGGTTTGACTACGGATGGGATACAGACGCAATCGAAACTGTTAAAGCTTCACCCACTTCGTTAAAAAATAAGTTTAAAAAAAGCTTTGAAACCAAATATCATTTCACAGTATTTGTGGTGATATATTTATGGAATACAAAAGAACTGTATTTCGTTAAAACCATACCTGTTTTTCATTGATATGATGTCTAAAAAATTTTCAGCAGTAATTGAAATCATAGGTATCAATCCTTTTGTATTTGTTCCAGGTAAAATCCTGGATGCTCTTTTTACCTCGTCAGGAAAAAATAAGGGGCCAATACCGGTAAAAGGAACGATAAACAATTTGCCCTATAAGCAAACGCTGGTAAAATATGCAGGGCACTGGCGGCTTTATATTAATACGGTAATGCTCAAAGATTCTCCCAAACACACGGGAAAAAAAATAGCTATCACTATTGAGCATGACCCTGAAGACAGAAGCGTGCCATTTCATCCAAAGCTGTCTGCGGCGTTGGATAACAACAAAAAAGCAAAAAAAATTTATGAATCGCTTTCGCCTTCCCTGCAAAAGGAAATAAACAGGTATATAACAGGATTGAAAACAGCAGAAAGCATCAGCAAAAACGTTGACCGTGCCATAGGATTTTTGTTGGGCAGGGAAAGATTTGTGGGCAGGCCTCCGCTCCAAAGTAATTAGCGCCTCCGCATATTCAATCCTTATCTCACCACTACCGTTACAAGGTAATGCGTAGCTACTACAGACGGCCTTGTTTTATAGTTTATAAACTTCCCGGTTAGTTTGCTGGCGTGATAATAAGGGAAATTATGTGTATCGGTTATTTCCAAACCACTGTTTCGTATTTCCTCCAACCCTTCTTGTGTAGTGTAAATTAAAAGCGGCTGCTTTGCATATTCTTTTAGCCGGGTAAGGTCACCATATACCACTTCTTTTTTTGTATAAAAGGTAAACGAGTGAGAAAATGTACCATACACTGCAGCCCGTGTTACACTACTATCCGTTGTTTTATTTGAAAATTCAGCAGCATTGCTCCCGCTCTGGTAATCTATAAGAGCAGTATAAAAAAATATGTTTAGAAACCCATAAGCGCCAAGCGCTGCCAAAAAGCTTTTCCCTGTTATGCCGGTGAGTCCATTTTTTTTGAATACCAAAAGCGTAACAACAATTACCAACAGCATATATATAATTGCCACTATAGTATGAGCAGGGTGGTAAAAATATATCAACAGCATTGGTATTAATAACAAAGCGCCAATAATAATAGATTGTAGCACGCTTATTACCCGTATCCATGCCTGCTTTTGTAACTGGCAGAGATATTGAGCGGTTATAATACAAAAGAAGGGAAACAGGATATTTAAATAATGAGGCAGTTGAAATTTTGATAATGAAAAGATCAGGAGCATAATCATTCCTCCGCCAACTGTAATATATTCCTGTTTGGAAAACAGTTTACCGGATTTAAATATCTTCCAGTATAATGCAATATAAAATATCAGCGACCAGGGCAGAAAAGCCCATAGCATGGTATGTACATAGAAAAATGGATCACCTTTTCCTTTGATTGGACCATTATTAAGAAATCGCCCGAACTGGCTGTCCCAAAAAAAGAAGCGAACACCTGATACGCCCGTTGTTCCAAACACTTCTTTTTCAGGATGCAGATCAAACTGCATATATAGAGTATACACTTCAGGCAATGAGAAAACGGCAATCAGTAAAAAAGCAATGATCCACTTATAGCTGAGCAATTGCTTAACATCTCTTTTAATGATCCAGTGAACAATAAAACCTGCGCCGATAGTGATCAGTACAAAAGGGCCTTTGGTCATAACAGCAAAAGCAGCCAATAAAGCACCCCATACTATATGCCGGCTTATTTTATGGTTTAATGAAGCAATATAAAAATGATATACACTGCCAATGATAAAACCGGTAAGGTAAGGCTCTGCACGAACATCATTATTGGATATTACAAGGTGCGCTGCCGATAAGTACAACAACACACCCAGTTGTGCAATACTCCTGTTATAAGCTTTGAATGCAAATTTATATGTATAATAAGCACCCATCAGCCAGCACAAAAATGCCGGCAGCTTATAGGCAAAAGTATTTATTCCAAAAATCTTATAGCTTACCGCTATCAGCCAAAAAGGAAAATGAGGCTTATCTAACCAGTCTTTACCAAATACCATCAGGTTCACAAAATCATTACGCTCAACAATTGTTTTAGCAACCATTGCATAAAGCGTTCCATCCGAATCCAGTATTGTTACAAAAAAACCCGTGGCATTAATAACAATCCCGGCAATACAAAGCGGTGTGAACCATTTTGCCAGCCATGTATTCCAACTGTTACCGGATGCAAAACCAGGAGCTTGCGGTACAAACATTATTCAATTATTAACCTGCAAAATATTTAAAAAACAGACCAGTATAATTTATTTTTAATACGCTCTCTAACATTAAAGCCATATATTATGAAATATGCAGTTTTTATTTCCCTTTTTTATGTCTCCCTAACATTACAAGCCCAAAAACTTAGTGTGCCTGGCACTGTTATAACTCACAGCTCTGCCAGCAGCGGTTTATATATTGGTTCACCAAGTATTTGCATACTTGAGGATGGAAGCTATCTCGCATCACATGATCTGTTTGGCCCTTCATCCAATGAATTTGAAAAGCCGGTGTCGAAAATATATCGTTCAACCAATAAAGGGAAAACATGGAAGCAGGTGGCTGTTATTAACGGCCAATTCTGGTCAAAACTGTTTACCTACAGGGGGAAACTGTACTTTTTTGGAACCAGCAAGCATCATGGCAATACCATCATAAGAACTTCTGCCGATAATGGCAGCACATGGTCTGAGCCGGTGGATGCCAACCATGGATTGCTGTTGCAGGGCGAATATCATTGCGCTCCTATGCCATTTGTTGAATACAACGGTAAACTTTGGCGTGCTATGGAAGACGCGATGGGAGAAATTAAAAAATGGGGAAAAAGATACGGCGCATTTATGATGAGTATAGAGGTTGATAAAGACCCTATGCTGGCTTCAAACTGGCAAACCAGCAACGTATTGCATTATGATTCAACTATGCTGAATGGCAATTTCGGCGCATGGATTGAAGGCAATGCGGTTGTAACGCCGGATGGGAACATTATTGATATGTTACGAGTAGACGACAGATCAACACTTGATGAGAAAGCAGCCATTGTAAAAATAAGCAGTGATGGTAAAACAGCATCTTTTGATACTGCTACAGGATTTATCGCATTTCCCGGTGGTAGTAAAAAATTTACTATACGTTATGATAGTGTTTCAAAATTATACTGGACGATCAGCAATTATATTCCCGACAGTATAAAACAAAAAAATATTGGCAGAAACCCTGCAAGCATACGTAATACACAAGCATTATTCAGCTCGCCCGATTTGACTAACTGGAGTTTTCGCAAGCTGCTATTACAGCACCCTGATGTTATCAATCATGGTTTTCAGTACGTAGACTGGCTGTTTTATAAAAATGATATTTTATTCGTAAGCAGAACGGCTTATGATGATGGAGAAGGCGGTGCGCATAATAATCATGACGCTAACTATTTAACTTTTCACAGGATTAAGAAATTCAGGAAAACACTTTAAGACCATGCCATATCATCATGCCAGGTAATAAGATTTTCTGAATTAACCTTTAGGCTCAATAATAAACTTCCGGGAAATCCAGTTTAAATAGCCGGCTGTTTTTAACTGTTTATATACTGATAGGTTAATCCGGCAACATCTGTTTATAGGTGCTTAAAAATCATTTACCTTAGCATTTCGTACATTTTATGAAATACCTTCCGTTTCTCACAGGAAAATACTCTACTGCGCCGGGATTGATTGCAATTGAAAAAAATCCTGTATCATCTGAAAAATTTATTTTCCAGGTGGATGATACCTACAACCAGTATATCGAAAATAAAACTGCCTGCAGAAAAGAAGATATTTACAAATACTATTGCACTTCTCGCTTACTGCCCGGCACCATAAGCAGGGTAAATAAATATATAGCGCGGCAACTGGTTAAAGAATATCCTGATTTTTTTATACTTGAGGAATCAGGTAAAAGTATTTCATTACACAACAGGATTTTAAACGAAACTATCCACTGGAGTGATGATTGGATAGATATTGACAGCGATAAGTATGAATCTCTTTTTGACGCGCTATGCTGCCAGGTGCAGGAAGACATTGCTATAGTACAAATGCAGGACAATGAAGACTGGCTGACAGCCATTCATCTCTGCTCGCCCAACCATTGGTCGCCAACAGAAAAATGCGGAAAAACTTTCGAGGCTATACACGCGCCTATACCAGGTATGGATAAAACCATGCAGCAGCATCCTAAAATGTTATCTGCTATTATTCAAAAAGGACCATTTACAAGATTTGCCTGGGGTGTTGCTACTGATGATCGTTTAAACCACCACCCTGTTCCACCACCTGGTATAGACAGCGATTACTGGAACGGAAGATTAAAAGGAGATGACGCAACAAAATTTTACATAAGAACAGAGCGACAGAACCTGGTAGGATTTGCAGAAGAAAACGTTTTTATCTTTACTATCCACACTTATTTTTACGATATTTCAGAGCTTGATCATAATGAGCAAAATCTTTTATGGGAAGCAATAGATACTATGTCTTATGAAAGCAAAATATATAAAGGCATTATTAAAATGGAAGTTGAATTAAAAAGAAAACTGGGCAAATAGCTCAAGCATTACAAACCAACATTTACTTTCTTTCTTTTTAAATCTGCCAGCGAGGGATCAAGTTCAATGGCCCTGTCGCATATTTTCATTCCCCTGGATACATCGCCTTTTTTCTGATATGCCATTCCCATCATATACATTGCCCTTGCATTGGAGGGATCCTGCTGAAGAATATTATCAAAATATCCAATAGCTTTGGGGTAGTCTTTAATTTTATAATAAGTCTCTGCTATATTGTACAGCAAATTGAGATCGGCAGGTTTTTTTTCCAACAGCCCCATCATTAATTGCAAACCCCGTTCAGGTTGCCCGGAGAGTATGCATGATAAAGAAAGGTTTTCGAAATAATCATTATCGGTTTTATATCCTTTTTCAGCAGCTTTTTCATAATAAATAACTGCTGTTTTATCATCCGGTATCGCGGAGTAAGTCATAGCCATTTCATAATACCATCTTGCATTATTCGAATCTATGGCCAATGCTTTATGAAAATAAGGAATGGCTTTTCTGTAATTGCTCATATCTACATAGGATACCGCAATGATGTAGGGAATTTGAGCATTTACCGGGTCGTCTTTGGCGGCTTCTTCAAGATACTGAAAAGCTTTACCATAATTCTCATCCTCGTAAAAACTTTTGCCAATTATATAATTAGTACCTGCATATTGACCATGCTGCTGCATCAGCAGACCAAACTCAATCGCTTTATGCCATTGACGGAAATTAAAGTTCAGTTGTGCAAGTTGGTGGATGGCCGTGGTATCATTCTTATCAAGCTCATACACCTTTTCAAAAGCACTTTTTGCCTTTTTGTATTGCCTTAACTCTAACGCGGTATTGGCTAAAGCTTTCCAGCTCTCTTTATCAGTAGAATCAGCATCTACAGACTGCTGAAAATACTTATGCGCCATTGCAAACCGTCTGCTTTGTTGTTCTTCAGCGCCTTTTGCATAAAAAAAACCTGCGCTGTCTGATATTTGAGAGAAAACCGGTAACGACATCACCGCAACAAAGCAAAAAATCAATACACGTTTCATACAACTAAAGGAGGCTATTTGAGCACTACTGCACCTAATGGGGGCAGATGAATATTTATTTCAAAAATCCTGCCCTTTTTATCAACCATCTCTGACCGTATATCCGGATTTAACACATCCCCGCTTCCCCAGTATTTTTTTTCATCGCTGTTAAAGATTTCCTTCCACTGCTCTTTACCCGATACCTGTATCTTCCAATCGTGGTAAACTACAGGCGTTACATTCAGTATTACCAGCACATCATCAGCCGGTTTTTTCCCTTTGCGCCTGTATACTATTATTCCTTCATCGCGATGATTCAGGTCTATCCATTCAAAACCATAAATATTGAATTGATTCTCGTATAAAGCAGGTTCATCACGCAATAGTTTATTCAAATCAGCTACACAATCTTTTAACATTCTATGGGCATCATATTGCAACAAAAACCAATCCAGCTCTGATTTATAATTCCATTCACTGGTTTGCCCGAATTCATCGCCCATGAACAACAACTTACCACCGGGATGTGTGAACATATAGGAATACAGCAATCGCAGGTTGGCAAACTTTTGCCATTCATCACCAGGCATTTTATATAACATCGGGCTTTTTCCATGCACAATTTCATCGTGACTCAACGGCAACATAAAGTTTTCATCATAGAAGTACATCATACTGAAAGAAAACTTATCCTGGTGAAATTTCCGGAAAACGGGGTCGAATTTAAAATAATCAAGTGTATCGTGCATCCAGCCCATCATCCATTTCATACCAAAACCAAGCCCTCCTTCAAATGTAGGCTTGCTCACACCCGGCCAATCTGTGGCTTCTTCCGCTATCGTCTGCACATCAGGAAAATCCCTGTATATCGTTTCATTCAAATCTTTAATAAAAGCGATTGCCTCCAGATTCCCATCGCCGCCATATTCATTTGGCTCCCATTGCCCCGTAGTGCGGGAGTAATTCAATTTAAGCATTGAGCTAACTGCATCTACACGTATGCCATCAGCATGATACTTATCAAACCAGTATCTTGCACTGCTGATCAAAAATGATTTTACTTCTCCCCTCTTGTAGTTGAAAATATAGCTGTTCCAGTCCGGGTGAAACCCTTTGCGCATATCCGCGTATTCATAAGTATGCGTTCCATCAAACATAAATAAACCATGCGCGTCATACGGAAAATGAGAAGGTACCCAATCCAGCACAACACCAATGCCTTCATTATGTAATGCATCTACCAAATGCATAAAACCCTGCGGATCGCCGAAGCGGGATGTTGGCGCAAAATAACCTGCGCCCTGGTATCCCCATGAGCCGTCGAACGGATGCTCCATTACCGGCATAAACTCTACATGTGTAAAGCCCATTTCTTTTACATAAGGCACCAGGCGCTCTGTAATCTGATCATAAGTATTATAACTTTCTTCATCGTTTTTATCAGGGCGCATCCAGCTTGCCAAATGCACTTCATACACACTCCATGGTGCATCAAGCGCATTATGCTTTTTTCGTTGCTTCATCCATGCAGCATCATTCCATGCAAAATCCAAATGCCAGGTTATAGAAGCTGTGGCCGGCCGCTTCTCCCAAAACCAGGCAAAGGGATCGCCCTTATCCTGCTTATGACCTTTATACCCATGAATGTGATACTTATATACTTCTCCTTCTTTCATATCGGGAATAAATCCTTCCCAAATGCCTGAATTATCAAGCCGCACATACAGTGGATGCGAGTCATTATTCCAATCATTAAAATTACCTTTTACAGAAATGAACGTAGCATTGGGCGCCCAAACAGCAAAATAATAACCATCGGTATCCAATACCCTTGCAGGCCTTGAGCCAAAAAGCTTATACAAATTATAGTGTGTGCCCTGCTGAAAATTACTGATATCTTCATCCGTAAATAAAGAGTAATTCCAAACCGTTTTGGTGCTATCAACAAAATGTATGTCTTCGTATTTTTTTATAGTTGTATCTGCAGACACTTTTTTATTTTTTTTAGGAGCAGGTATTTGTTTTTTTTCCGTTTTATTTTTATCTGCTGTACTTTTTTTAGCAGCAGTTTTTTTTGGTGCTGGCATTATCGTAAGAGTTAAATATGGAAAGCAATTGTATTGTCTCGGTTAAATATATGCTTTTTCAGCTTAACACTAAGAGATTGACTATTAATTTATGATTGTGAAAAATTTCATAACCTTTTCAAAAAATCCATAAAAAAACATATCAGTAAATTAATTTAGGACAGTCTTTATTTAACCTTAAATATTAAAGATGAAGAAATATGCTTTTCTTTTATTATTGCTTGCCTCCGGAATTTTTTCCTGTCAAAAAGAAAATAATCCCGGAGAAGATGATCAACAAAATCTCCCGGAAAGAAATATTATTGACACCGCTTATGGTAGTAACGCGCAACAAAAGATGGATATATACCTGCCGGCCAGCAGAACAAAAACCACAAAAACAATTGTATTGATACATGGAGGAGGCTGGACAGAGGGAAGCAAAAGTGATTTAACTTCCTCAATACCTGGAATACAAAAACAATTTCCGGGTTATGCTGTAATCAATATAAATTACCGTTTGGCTAAAGACGGCAACAACCTGTTTCCTTCCCAGGAAAACGACACAAAATCTGCAATAGCGGCTTATCTTCAGCATACGGATGATTTTGTTGTTTCAAAAGATATAGTACTGGCAGGTTTTAGTGCCGGCGCGCATCTTGCTTTATTACACGCGTACAAAAACGACCCTGATAAAAACGTAAAGGCAGTGGTTGACTTTTTTGGACCTACCGAGCTTCCTGCCTTATGGAATATAAATATCCTGTACCAGCTATTATTGTATAATGTTACCGGCAAAACGTATGACCAGGATCCGGCTATATATAAAAACTCCAGCCCTGCAAATTTTGTTTCAGCGCAATCCCCGCCAACGCTTATACTGCAGGGAGATGCAGATCCAACAGTACCTCCTTCACAATCTATCCTGCTGTCTGATTCCCTTACTAAGTATAACGTGGCACACCAGTTGGTAATGTACCCTGGTGAAGGCCACGGGTGGACCGGCAACAATCTTCTTGATTCTTATGAAAAAATAAAAATATTTCTTAAGGAATATGTGAAATAAATCGAAGACACAGGGTGCAGCTGCTTCAACTAAAGAAGTATCAGATACATGCTTAATTATAAAAGCTTCTTTTATAGCTTAACAAAATGATATTCTCATTAGTATAACATATTTTAAATGCGAAACTCCTGTGCCATTAAGCCGGTGCATTCCTGAAATGTTGAAAAATTCAATTATTTTTGCCGTTATTTTGGAATTTAATACAACAGCATGATTTTACCAATTGTAGCGTACGGCGCACCGGTTTTAAGAACAGTTTGCAAGGATATTAACGCTGATTACCCGGGTTTAAATAAACTTATTGAAGATATGTGGGAAACCATGTATGCTTCGAGTGGCGTTGGCCTGGCTGCCCCGCAAATCAACAGGGAAGTACGGCTATTTGTAATTGACAGCAAGCAGATATTTGAAGGCATGGATGAAGAAGAAAAAAAGAAATATGCTGATGCTCCCGGTGTAAAACAGGTCTTCATCAATGCTCATATTAAAGAACTTGATGGCAAAGAATGGGCTTATAATGAAGGTTGCTTAAGTATTCCAAAAATAAGAGAAGATATTTACCGCAATGAAGTAGTTACCCTGGAATATGTTGACGATCAGTTCCAGGCACACACACAAACCTTTAAAGGTATTACCGCCAGAGTAATTTTGCACGAATACGATCATATAGAAGGCAAATTGTTTATTGACTATCTTAAACCATTAAAAAGGAGATTGATCAAGGGCAAGCTGGAAGACATTTCTAAAGGAAAGGTGAAAGTGGATTATAAGATGACGTTTCCCAAATAATTATGAAGGCTTTTCTTTCGATAAGCATCTTGTCTTTTCTGCTAACGGAAAATATTTTTGCCCAGCAAAAAGATACTGTAGTAGTAGATAATAAAGTCATTACGCTTTCTGAGATCATTATACGCAACAATGTAAATGTTCCTTCTTTTATAGAGAAAGTAAAAAACGACACCACTTTTTATAAAGCTTTCCGGAATTTGCGTGTACTTAACTATACTTCGCTGAACGATGTAAGAATGTTTGATAAGAAGCAGAAAGTTAAAGCTTCACTTTACAGTAAAACACATCAATGGGCTGCCGGGGGCTGCCGTTATACCAATGTTTTAGAGGAGCAGGTGACCGGCGATATTTATGATGAGGATAAAAATTACAATTATTACACGCCCCAGTTATATGCCAGTATTTTTTTTGCAAAAGATACGGTTTGCGGAGAAACCAATATTGTAAAAGGCACGGAAATGAGCACAAAGGGAAAATCAGGCACCGCAAAACATAAGGAGCAATTAAAAATACTTTTCTTTAATCCTGGCAAAGCAGTACCCGGCCTGCCTTTTATAGGCGATAAAACAGCCATATTTGATGAGGACATGGCAGGCTTATACGATTACAATCTTGACCAGGAAGAACATCTCGGCCAGATATGCTATATATTCTCTATTAAAGCAAAAGATAAAGCCAGCGGAGGAAACAAGAACAAAGTAGTAATTGATGAAATGACTACCTGGTTTAATGTGAAAACGCTGGAAGTGATTGCCCGTAACTATACCATGAGCTATTCCGCAGGTATATACGATTTTGACGTTAACATGCAGGTTGAGATGACTAAATACGGAGGCTACCTGGTGCCAAAACTATTGCGCTATACCGGCGATTGGGATGTGGTTTTCAAAAAAAGGGAACGTGGGGTATTTACCGCAACCTTATTCGATTTCAGCGAATGAAATATTTGCTGTACTTTTTCATCCATAATTTTTTCATTTGTTCGCGGTAACTATACTTGGCAATAATTCAGCGCTGCCCATGCACGACAGACACCCAACCTCCCAGGTGGTGGCTTACTACGAGCATTTATTCCTGATAGATTGTGGTGAGGGAACGCAGTTGCAAATGACGCGTTATAAAATCCGCCGTAACAGGATAAAGCATATTTTTATTTCTCACCTGCATGGAGATCACTATTTCGGTTTACCGGGCTTACTTACCAGCTATGGCTTAAACGGGCGTACGGAAGACCTGTGGATTTTTTCTCCACCGCTTTTAAAGGAAATCATAGCATTGCATATAAAAGCTGCAGACATTGTTTTGCCATATACCATCCATTTTATAGCTATTGATAAGGAAATGGTTTTGTATGAAGATAAGAAAATTGAGATCAGTTGTTTTGCCGTAAGCCACAGAATACCATGCTGGGGATTTTTGTTTAAAGAAAAAGCAAAGCCACTGAAACTAAATCCCGATAAATTAAGGGAGTATGCTATTCCATCTTCCTTTTATCCGCGCTTAAAAGAAGGTGAAGATTATATAACCAAAAACGGTGAGATCATAAATAACCAATTGCTTACTCACCCTCCGGAACCTGTATTGAGCTATGCATATTGCGCAGACACCTCTTATAATGAAAGCATTATTGAAAAGGTAGCCAATTGTGACCTGGTATACCACGAAACAACCTACCTGGATCTACAAAGAGAAAAAGCGGCAATGCGTGGACATTCTACCACGAAACAAGCGGCAATGGTTGCATACAAGGCCAATGCCGGCAAACTGATCATCGGGCATTTCAGCAGCAGGTACGAATTATTGGATGATTTTTTAACCGAAGCACAAACTGTTTTCGACAATACAGAACTTGCATTGGAAGGTGCTACCTATATAATTTCAAAATAAGGAATTGGATATAAATAAGTTACTCTTATGTTGCCCGCATTGCAACCATTGGGGCATCATATTTGTCTATAAACAGTTTTTATATTTTTATTAAAATTGAAATTTATGAAAAGAACATTCTCCCGCCTGCTCAATGCATCGCTATTGATTGCCATAACCAGCATTTGGCTTTTTTCATGTAAGCCAAAGATTAAAGATGAAGACATTCAGACTCAGATACAGTCAAACCCGGCGCTTACGCACCTGGTAGCAACAGTAAAAGATGGTGTGGTAACCCTTAGCGGCGAATGTAAAGATGAAGCAGATAAAACCGCCTCAGAAAACGTGGTAAAACAAATACCGGGTGTAAAAAGCGTGGTAAACAACACTACTATTGCACCACCTCCCCCACCTGCTCCTGTAGAAATAGCCGCTGATGATCCGCTTACAAAAGGTATTACAGACGCGCTGAAAGACCACCCTACAGTTAAGGCTACTGCAAAAGATGGTATAATTACGGTTACCGGCGAAGCCACTTCTGCCAACTGGAAAAAAATTAAAATTGCGCTTGATGCATTGAAGCCTAAAAAGGTGGACGCTTCAGGATTAACCATAAAAAAATAATTCTAAAATAAAATCATATGGCATTACAGGATAAATATCAACAACTGATTGATACAGCTAATACCTCCGGCGTAAGCAATCTGCAGGTGAGGGAACAGGATGGTGTATTGTATATAGACGGCGAAGCTCCCTCCGGCGCTGTAAAAGATAAATTGTGGGATGTATACGGATCTATTGATCCTGATTTTTTGTCAGGAGATGTTGTAATGAATGTAAATGTAGCAACCGCTGTACCGGGAGCAAAGGTTAAGGTTGTAACAGAGAAATCAAACCTTAATATAAGAAAAGGACCAGGCACAGATCAGCCTATAGTTGGCAAAGCAGCGCATCATGAAATTATTACATTGGTAAGCAAATCCAATGATCAATGGTGGCTGGTAAGAACAGATGATGGCGAAGAAGGCTATGCTTATGCGCAATATCTTGCACCGGTCGAATAAAAAAGTGTTATATAATATTTTTGAAAGGGGCTGTTTTAAGCAGTCTCTTTTTTTGTGTTTATGCCAGGAAAGAGATATACGCTGCAACGATTATTTATCAAAACCATTTTGCCATCCATCTGCTTTCAGCTTATCAACTTTTTTAAGCACTTCAGATTCAAGCTGCTTTTTATAGCCTGCAACTTTATTACCCACACCGGTATCAAAAGCGCCAATAATAGAAGCCGCCAGTATCCCTGCGTTCTTAGCGCCGTTTAATGCAACTGTTGCTACGGGAATGCCGCCGGGCATTTGCAGAATAGATAATACAGAATCCCAACCATCAATTGAATTGGAAGACTTTATTGGTACACCAATAACAGGCAGGGAAGTTAAAGAAGCTACCATACCAGGCAAATGGGCAGCGCCACCTGCGCCGGCAATGATCACTTTCAGTCCCCTTTCCCTTGCATTGGAAGCATACTCAAAAAGCCGTGCCGGTGTGCGGTGAGCAGAAACAACCGTAAGCTCAAATACGATATCAAATGATTTTAATATTGCCGCAGCTTCCTGCATTACCGGAAGATCGCTATCACTTCCCATTATAATTGCTACCAAAGGATTTGACATATTTGAGATTTGAAATTTGAGATTTGAGAGGTTTGTGGTTTGTAGTTTGTGGTTTACGGTTAGAGGTTTCGTAAACTACAAACCACAAACTACAAACGCGAAAGCCTTTTCCCTTCTATCTTCCACCTTAATCCCCACTCACCACTTTCAAAACACTCTTTATCCTGTTTTTCTTATAACTAAGATCAGCCCTGTCGTTGCTTAATATGGTAACATGCCCCATTTTTCTTCCGGGCTTGGTTTGTCTTTTTCCATAGATGTGAACAAACACATTATCCATTCTTAATACTTCTTCCAATCCTTCATATGCTGCATCACCCTGGTAATTTTCTTCACCCAAAACATTTACAATTGCTGCAGGTAATACAGGCGCTGTATTCCCAAGCGGGTAACCAAGCATAATTCTCCACAGCATATCAAACTGAGAACTGTAATTGCCCTCAATAGTATGATGCCCGCTGTTATGCACACGGGGCGCGGTTTCGTTTACATATACTTCTCCTGCTTTATCAATAAAAAGTTCAACCGCGAAAAGCCCGGGGCTTTTGAGCTCTTTCACCACTTTTAATGCTATGGCTTCTACTTTCCACAATATGTTTTCAGATAACTCGGCAGGCGACACCTGGTAATCGAGCAAATTAAGCCTGGGATCAAAAACCATATCTACCGGGGGATACAATGTGGTTTGCCCCTCATCATTCACCGCAACGATCTGCGCTATCTCTTTATGAATATTGATCTGTTTTTCCAGCACGCCGGGCTGATCAAACCCTTTTTCAAAATCTTCTTTTGTATTGATCAATTGTACACCTCTCCCATCATACCCTCCCATGCCTAGCTTGTGCACAGCAGGCAAAAGTGCTTCATGTGTGTATAAATCCCTGCGGGTTTGCGTTATAGTAAACGGAGCCGTTCTGATTTGATGAGCCTCGTAAAATTCTTTTTGTAATATTTTATTCTTTATGATGCGCAATGATGCACTACGTGGATAAACTTTCACGCCCTCTGTTTCAAGTTTTTCAAGCGCATCCTCATTAACAGATTCAATTTCTATGGTAAGTGCATCCAACCCCTTACCAAAATTGTATACGTCATCAAAATCCTGAATATTCCCTTTTACAAAATGATGGCAGAGATGTGCCGCAGGACATTCCGGATCATTTTCCATTACATAAGTCTCAACGGGATAATTTGCCCCAGCCTGTAAAAGCATTCTTCCTAATTGACCTCCTCCTAAAATACCGGCTTTTATCATATTATTCTTTAGAAATGAGGCGTGAAGATAATAAAGAGGCAGAAATAAAGAGTGAAAATCAAATGGATATAAAATACATCGTAGTGTTTACCGTTAAAATAAGTATAAAGATGGCGTAGTCCACATGTTGTTGAGATTTTTAATAATATCATATTGCAATAAGCATGATATTTGCACAAAGAGCTGAAAAAGAATACAAACGCATTCAAATAATGAGCAAAGCAAAATATATTTTTACCATTATTGTGCTGGTTGGACTCGCGTATTCGGTTAACGGGCAAAACTCATTTGTAGACTATCAAAAGTCGTTTGCTAAAATTGCCGATGTTTTCAGAAGAAAAGAAGATACGCTTCGTAAACAGTTTGAATCCAAGAAGTTACAGTGGCCTGCAAAATATGTTTATATACGCTCTTTTAAATACGACAGCCAGCTTGAAGTATGGGTAAAAAATACAGCTAAAGAAGATTTCAAACTTTTTAAGACATATAAAATTTGTGCAATGGCAGGTTCACTTGGTCCAAAGAGAATGCAGGGCGATTACCAGGTACCTGAGGGATTTTATTATATAAATGAATTTAAACCCAACAGCGCATACCATTTATCGCTGGGGTTGAACTATCCTAATGCTGCCGACAGGTTATTAAGTGATTCACTTGCGCCTGGTGGGGATATCTATATACATGGTTCATGCGTAACCGAAGGTTGCATCCCCATTAATAACGATCAGATTGAAGAGCTATACATCATTACCAGCTATGCACGTGCCATGGGACAGGAATACATTCCTGTGCACATTTTTCCTGTGCAATTCAATAATGCCCGCAGTGTAAGTTACCTTGAACGTTTTCTGCAGATGTATAAAACCTACAGACCGCTTGCAACCACGCTGCAGTCTGCATACGATTATTTTGAAAAAAACAAACAGGTGCCTGTAGCCATGGTGAATGACAGGGGCGATTATGCCATGCAGGATCTGCCTGCGAAAGTTGCAAAAGAACCCATTGCTAATAAGCCTAAAAGAGAGCCTGTTGATAAAAAAATACCGATCCCTGAAGATGAGCTGGCTAAAGTAGTTAACAATCAGCCTGTTTTTCCCGGGGGGACAAAGGCTTTTCAGTCGTTCCTGGAAAATGCAGGCAAAGAACTTGCTCCTTTATTACCTGAGGGGCAAAGAGCAGCATATATAGTTATAGATTATATTATAGATAAAGAAGGTAAACCTGTTTATGCTAAAGTGGTTAAGGGCGGTAATGACGATTTAAATGATGAACTGGAAAAAAAGTTTGAAAACATGCCGCAATGGAAACCAGCCATTCGCCAGGAACAACCTGTGGCCATGCGCTTAAAACAAACAATAGTTGTTGAAGCAACGCCGTAGGGGGTTTGGGGTTTATGGTTTGAAGTTACAGGTTACACGTTGCAGGTTACAAGTTTCAAACCTCACGATTTCATAGCCTGCTGATTGCTGACTGCCGATAGCTCAAAGCCCATCTACCCCTCAATCAATTCACTTAATTCAAGCCAGCGCATTTCTTTCTCATCCAATTGAGCAGATACTTCTCCTATCCGTTGTGCAAGTTTTTGTAGTTGCTCATAAGGCAATTTCCCTTCATTCAATTGGAGATTTATTTCAGCTTTTTCATTTTCCAGTGTTTCAATCTCCTTTTGCAGAACCTCAAATTCCCTTTTTTCTTTGTAAGAAATTTTTCTTTTTTCAGCAGATGGAACGCTGTTGATTTCCGCATCCTGGGGTTTATTGACTGCAGGAGCTATAGCCTTTTTTTCTTCCTGCTCTTTTTTCCAGAGGCGGTATTGGGTATAATTACCCGGAAAATCTCTTATGTTTCCATTTCCTTCAAATACAAACAAATGATCGGTTAGCCTGTCCATAAAGTACCGGTCGTGAGATACTATTAAAAGACATCCCCTGTATTCACTCAAAAAGTTTTCAAGCACACTTAAGGTTGGCAGGTCAAGATCATTCGTTGGTTCATCAAGAATTAAAAAATTAGGGTTTTTAAACAAAATAGAAAGCAGCAAGAGCCTTTTCTTTTCTCCCCCGCTTAACCTGGAAATATACGTATACTGCTGATCGGGTTCAAACAAAAACAATTGAAGAAACTGCGAAGCATTAAGCGAGCCGCCATCAGCAAGCGGAAAATTTTCCGCTATATTTTTTACAAATTCAATTACACGAACATCTTCTTTTATCTCCAATCCCTGCTGCGAATAATATCCAAACACTACTGTTTCCCCAATATTTATTTTACCGCTATCAGCTTTTTCAATTTCCTGCAGAATATTGATGAAGGTGGACTTGCCTGCGCCATTCTTACCAATAACGCCAACCCGTTCGCCTTTGGAAAAAGTATAATCAAATCCTTTTAATATTATCCGTTCGCCAAACGATTTATACACTTTCTTTAGTTCAGCAACTTTACCTCCTAGCCTTGTCATCTTAGCATTAAGCTGCACCTGGCTGTCTTCAATTTTTTGTTTGGCTTTATGCTCCACATCCGTAAAAGCATCGATACGGCTTTTAGATTTTGTAGTTCTTGCCTTCGGCTGTTTGCGTATCCATTCAAGCTCCTTGCGGTATAAATTTTTAGCTTTATCTATACTGGCAGATTGCTGCTCTATTCTTGCAGCTTTCTTTTCAATATAATTTTCATAATCCCCTTTATGAACATATAGTTCGCTACCATCCATCTCCCATATTTCTTCGCAAACAGCATCCAAAAAATAACGGTCGTGTGTAACCATCAGCAGGGTTACATTTTCCTGGTTAAGATAATGTTCCAGCCATTCAACCGTTTCCACATCAAGATGGTTGGTGGGCTCATCCATGATCAGCAATACATGCTTATGTTCAAAACCGATATCAATCAGTGTTCTTGCTAATGCCACCCGCTTTCTTTGTCCGCCTGAAAGTGTACCAGCCTTTTGCTGCAGGTGGTGAATATTGAGTTTGCCAAGGATCTGTTTCACTTTACTGTCAAAATCCCAGGCGCCGAGCTCATCCATTTTTTCAATCGCTTTTCCAATTAGCGCGGCATCTTCTGTTTCGCTTACAGCTTCGTATGCCTTAATCGCGTTAATTACGGGATGATTATGATGGAAGATATTTTCCAGTATACTCAGTTCTTCAATAAATGAAGGCTCCTGTTCAAACAATGCTACGGTAACATCTTTATGGATCCATACCTTGCCTTCATCCGGCGTTTCCTTACCGGCAATTATTTTGAGTATAGTAGATTTTCCGTAGCCATTGCGGGCAACAATGGCAATTTTATCTCCTTCTTCAATATGAAAATTCAGGTTGTTGAAAAGCGGTTTAATTCCGTAAGATTTTCCTAATCCTTCAGCAGAGACGTAATGCATGGAGCAAAGATAAGGGGAGAAAGGCAATAGCTGTCGGCTATCAGCGATCAGCTATCAGTAACCGATTTTGAACCATCGTTCATATTCTTAATTTTCTATACCTGCCTACATGTAAGATGTTTATTTCCACATTTGCATACTTCTACATTTTCACATTTCCACATTCTCACACTCCCACATTTCCCCCATTTTCAAATTTTCAAATTAACCACATTCCTCTCCTCTCCTTTCAAAAAAGCTTCAATATTTTTTATGGACTCATTCAGTAGCCTTGTTCTTGCTTCCTTTGTTGCCCAGGCAATATGCGGCGTGATGATGCAATTGGCAGCATTAAACACAGGATTATCTGCTGATGGCGGTTCGGTTGACAAAACATCCAGTGCTGCGCCGGCAATCCGGCTGCTATTTAATGCATCTGCCAAATCTTTTTCATTAATTAAAGCACCGCGGGCTGTATTGATAATATATGCAGAGGGCTTCATGATACTGATCAATGAAGCATTTACCATTTGCCTGGTATCATCCGTTAAGGGACAATGTAAACTTACAAAGTCCGCTGCGCTGAAACATTCTTCCCGGCTTACAAAATTTATTCCTTCCATATTATACTTTGCAGGATTACGAACAGACGCAATTACCCTCATACCAAATGCTCCAGCAAGCCTGGCAACTGCAGAACCGATTTGCCCAAGTCCAATCAATGCCATCGTTTTTCCCTGCAACTCAAACAACCCGGCATGACCATAACAAAAATCTTTACTATTAACCCATGCCCCGCCTTTGGCTTCATCTGACCGCCTGCCTGTTTTATAGATCAGCTCAAGCATCAAGGCTACAGTAAGCTGCGCTACCGATGAACTGCTGTAACCAGGCACATTACAAACGGGTATATTTCTTTCCTTAGCAGCTTTTATATCCACATTATCAAAGCCCGTAGCCAACTCTCCGATATATTTCAACCTGGGTAGCGCTTTGATAGCATCACCGGTAATTCTGGTTTTGTTCGTCAATACTATTTCAGCATCAATGGCGCGTTCAACCACATCATCAACAGCCGTTCTTTCATATACTTTCAGCCTGCCGATTTTTTCGAGCGGCAACCAGTCAAGATCACCGGGATTTAATGTATATCCATCGAGTATTACTATATTCATCGTGATATTTGGTTTATCTTTAATTGCCCGAAAATAAGTATGATTAAGTAATTATTGCGTTATGAAAAGAAGCAACCCTCGTCTTAAGCGGATTTTATTGATCGTTCTGCTTGTAATCGTATTACTTCCGGTACTTACCAGCAAAACATATCTCTATAAAGCAGTAGCATATAATTTTGCCAATATAGATGATTATACAATTTTTGATAATGAAAAGGTAGCCGCCGGCACACCCCTCCCCTGGCAGTTATCTGCTGACTATGGAAAGATAAAAATGCCGGATGATTTTGAAGAATATCTTACCAGTCTTAAAACAGTAGGTGTAGTGGTAATCAAAGACAGAAAACTTTTGTTTGAAAAATATTGGCCGGGCTTTAGCGACAGTTCACTCACCGGTTCTTTTTCTGTTGCGAAAAGCATTACATCCTTATTAATTGGTGCGGCTATACGTGATGGAAAGATCAGTTCCGTTAATGACCCTGCAGGAAAATATTTACCTGAATTTGCAGAGGGAGAGAAAGCCAAAGTGACAATTGCAGACCTGCTTACCATGAGCAGTGGCAGCAACTGGAACGAAAGCTATGCTAATCCCCTTTCTGTAACAACGGAATTGTATTATGGTAATGATGTATACAAAACAGCAACTTCTGTTAACATTATTAAAACGCCGGGTACATATCATTACTACAAAAGCGGGGACACCCAACTATTAGGTTTGATTGTAGAGAAAGCAACAGGCAAAAGCCTGGCTGAATATGCTTCTGAAAAATTATGGAAACCGCTTGGCGCGGAACACTCCGCACTGTGGAGCGAAGATAAACCGGGGGGTCATGAAAAAGCTTATTGCTGTTTTAATACCAATGCTAGAGACTTTGCACGCTTCGGCCAGTTGATGCTGGATAGTGGAAAAATAAATGGAGTTCCTGTTATTGACAGCGCCTACTTTAAGGCTTCTGTTACGCCCTGTATGATTCCTGATGATATTGATAAGCCCTGTAACTATTACGGCTACCAATGGTGGATAATTCCCAATGAGCCTGAAATATTTTATGCCCGCGGTATACTCGGGCAGTATATCATCTGCATACCTTCAAAACAAATGGTGATTGTACGGTTAGGTGAGAAAAGAGATGAAAAGGTAGGCATTACACCGGGCGAGGTTTTGAGGTTGATTGAGTGGGGAAAGGGGTTATAGCGCAGCGATGACAAAACACAAGTACTCTTGCGCTTTTTCGAGTACGTCAACATGAAAATTTGAATTGAAGGTATATTACGGCGTGCAAAGCAACCTCCTGAACTGCTGCAATTGAATTTGCCTTAGATTTTTTTTGATGTACCCCATCCCTGTCATCATCCTCCTTTTTCACATATTTTCCTTACCTTCAAACTGCTTTCACTTCAATACAATATCTTCTGCACTTCCTGCTTGGTCGCATGATGGCGGCATCCTCCCCCTTTTTGAACACACAATTCCGTTATGTGAGATACCTGCTACTTATTATATCATTACTCTGTTATTGTAAAAGTATATCTCAATCATTTCCTTATACTTTTCAAACCTGGGATGCAAAGAATGGCTTATCTACAAATTACTGCAATGTTATTGCGCAGGACACCACCGGATATTTATATGTAGGAACAAACAATGGGCTTTACGCGTTCAATGGAAACAATTTCAAAACACTGAACTATAATATAATATCAAATCATATCAGTGAAGGAAATGTGGAAGATTTAATTGTAGATAAATATAACAGGATCTGGTTTGCAAGCATTGAATATGGAGTGGGGTTGATCAATCTTCAGCAAAAAAGCCTGCAGGTGCAGTATTTCAGGCCGGATACAACATCTGATCGTTATCAGGATACAAAAGTGTCAAAGCTGTGTTTTGACAGCAAAGGACATTTATGGGTGGGCACAAGAGGCAAAGGACTTTTTAAGTTTGACACCGCCACAAAAACATTTACCGCTATTCCAACTGAAAATCCCCGCTCTCTCTATAATAAATATATACGCTCTTTATATCTTTACAAGCCAGACTCATTATTTGTCGGACTAGTCAATGGCCTGAACATTATTAATCCGCTGACCAACCGGGCTACACATTTAAAATTCAGGCTCTCTCCTGGTAACAGATCACTGCGACCTACTGTACGAAAAGTTCTCCCCATAGCCAACGATAGCTTCTTACTCGCTACCGATAGGGGCACCTTCTGCCTTAAACTTTCTGAACAAACATTGAGTAGTATATATACTAATCAGCAACAAAACATAGATTTTGCGAAAGTGGTCAGCAACGATATAATCCGGGTGTCAGAAAATGAAATATGGGTAGCTACCGAGAATCAAGGCATACTTTTCTATAATACAATCACTCACAAATTTGATTACTCCTATTTGACAGGCACGTCTAAATATACCGTTCCCCAAAATTTTATCAGCGGATTTTATAAAGATAAAGGAGGTAATATCTGGATAGCCCAGCAGAGCGGCCTCAGCCTTTTCCAGACAGAAAACATTATCTTTAGTAGCGTAGCCTTCACAAACAGGGATTTTTTTTCAGGTTCATTTTTAAGTGACGGCAACAACCTGCTATGTATAAAAAGTAATTCAATTGCAAGCATAAATACAAATTCAGGAGATGTGGCAGTTAGAGAGCTCGCTATGCCACTCCCCAGAAACATTGTCCCGAATTGCGCTATTATTTACACACCAGAGGAATATATGGTTTTTTGGGGGAAAAAAATTTTCACCTTAAACCGCAAAACACTTTTATCAAAGCAATTGCCCCTGGTGCAGGATAAAGTTGACAGCATATTCCTTAAACATTTCAGGGTAATGCAATGCATTCCTGACACATTAGATGGCAAAAAAGAATACCTCCTGCTTGTTAAAACAATAAAAGGCAATGTCTTGTTGAATTACAACCCGGACGACGGCGAGCTGACTGAATATACGCCAGAGGATTTTGAACGGGGTAGTCCGGATTATGATTATACAAAGGTCATTAAAGCAGGGAATGGAAAATACTGGATCAGCACTTTACATAATGGACTGATATATGCGGAAAAGAAAGGGATCACTGCTAAATATGCTGCAACAGAAAATAAAAAAACAAGAAAAATACCTCCCGGGGAAATAAACGATTTTGTAATAACAAATGATAATAACATTTGGCTATTAATAAACAAAAAAGGATTGGTATGCGCTTCACTCCATAATGGAGAAATCACCGGTTATGAAACTTTTTCTGACAAAGACGGGCTCACGGAAAATCGTTTATATAACATTATTGCAGACAAAAACAACAATCTATGGATAACAACCGGTTCAGCTTTATTTCTCTTTCGTGTGCAACAAAAAGATTTTCTGAGATATTCGGTTGCAAACGGGTTAAGCAATATCAAATTTCATATTACTGATGTTGCTATGACCTGTACAGGCAACGGATATATCGGATTATCGGATAAGTTCTCCAATATTACCTGGTTTGATCCTTCTAAAAATATCACTTCATCAAAGCCAATCTTAGTTTTAAATAATATATCAGTAAATAATCAGCTTATTAATATAACGCAGGCCACCGGAGGGTTACAACTGCTGCCTGATGAAAATAATATCACCTTCTGGCATGATATTATTGATTTTGACAAAACCGTATTCTATAAAACTATTTACAAGTTGGAAAATTTCGCTAACGGATGGAATACAGCCAATCAAAATAACAGGCAGAACTATATTCAATTGCCGCCGGGGAATTATGTTTACAGGATAAAGCTTCAATATGCCGATGGAAGCTTTTCACCTGAACAACGGGTTGAATTCAGCATTGCCACCATCTGGTACAAAACATGGTGGTTTAAAAGCATAGCCGCACTATTAGGCTTGGGCATGATATACCTTGTCATCCAAAATTACATCAACAAAAAACTACACCTGCAAAAAAAAGATTTAGAGCTGCAAAATGCCGTAGCACTGGAACGGGCAAGAATTTCAACCGAACTGCATGATGACTTAGGCAGCGGGCTTTCTACCATCAGGATATTAAGCCAGTCACTAAATGGGAATAGTAATAGTAATGTTAATCCCAACCTTGAAAAAATTTCCAGCCACTCACATGAGCTTATTCAAAAAATGCGGGAAATAGTATGGGCTTTAAATAATGAAAATGACACGCTTGACCAGCTTATAAGCTATATACGACTGCAATCTTCTACCCTGTTGGATAACGCCGCCATCAGCTATCAATACCATATACCGGAAATAATCCCGGAAATAAAAATTACCGGTGGTGTCAGAAGGCATATTCAACTTTTAATAAAAGAGACAGTTCATAATATCATTAAACATTCCCGTGCAACACAAGTAGTATTCACTATTGTAATTACTAACGATCTTGTCATTACAATACACGACAATGGTATCGGTATTCCGGCAGACTGCACTTATACTTCCTCCGGCAGCGGAGTAAAAAATATGAAAAAGCACGCTGATGCGGTTCAAGGCTTACTGGCTGTTAAGAACCATGTGGGCACTACCATACAATTCAGTGTGAAGCTGCAAAGCCTATCACACGAAAGTGTTATATGAACCTTCAATGCCTATCGCTAATTTTATAGGAATGATCAGCATATTAATAGTTGAAGACGCTGCCGACTACCTGAAAAGCCTGCAGGAGTTTTTTGACAGGTCGGAAGGATTTGTTTGCAAAGCCTGCTATGGTAACGCAGAAGATTGTATGAAAGACGATGCCTGGCAGTATGTTGACATTGCTATAGTGGATATACAGTTGCCGGTCATTAATGGCATTAACCTGGTAAAATGGCTTACTGAAAAGAATCCCCGTATTTTATGTATGATGTGTACGGCTTACGAGGAAGATGAAAAAGTTTTTTTAGCGCTTGAAGCAGGGGCGCATGGCTATATGCTGAAAAGCGCATCCACAACCGAAATCCTGGAAGCCGTAATTGATTTGAAAAACGGCGGCAGCCCTATGAGCAACCAGGTAGCCCGTAAAGTAGTACAGTCTTTCAGGAAAAAAACAATACAACCTGAGCAACAGCTTACACCCCGTGAAAGCGAAGTGCTTCATCTACTTGCCAAAGGACTGCTCTATAAAGAAATTGCCCGAGAGTTAGGTTTAAGCAGCGAAACCGTGCGCAGGCACTGCTTCAATATATATGAGAAGCTGCACGTGCATAACAGGACGGAGGCGTTGAATAAGTATTTTGGAAAATGATTAAAATTTCGAAATGAAATACATACTTGGCTTTTTTTACCTACTCTTGATTTTTACAACTGCTACGGCTCAAAACATCAATACAACAGATAGTCTTTTACAGTTGGTTCAAAAAGAAACAGACTCAAAGAAAAAGTTTGACCTGTTAATAACATTAGGTGGCATGTATGTTTTTACCAATGCTGACAGCGCAGTTTTCTTTAATGCAAAAGCACTGGAAATAGCGAAGCAGTTAAAGGTTGATTCCCTACTTGCCAATTCGTATTATGCCCTCGCCAGTATAGAAGCTACAAGAAATAATTATGAGCCCGCATTTTCAAATTGCGATAGTGCTTTTAAATATTTTTCCGCCGCTGGTAACACACTGGCATTAGCAATGGTAAGAAATGTACAGGGTGGTGTATATATGGCAAGCGGTAGAAACGAGCTTGCTTCGCAAATGTATTTTGATGCAATTGACTATACCAAAAATGATACAGCAAGTGCACGTATACTATACACCTATCATAACCTTGTGATATTGCTGAATAATATGAACAAGCATAATAGGGCGCTTGAATACGCATTAAGGCAATACGAGTGGGCGAAACGGCTTAATATTCCTGATGAAGTGGCTTATGCCTGCAGCAATATTGCAGATACTTATATGGAGTTAAAAGACTCTTTAAACGCCAAAATTTATATTAACAGGTTCATAGAAGCATATAAACATTCTGCCGATCCTTACCTGCAGGTAATTGGTAAAAACCAGATGGGCATGCTTAAATACATCGAAAAAAACTACGAAACATCAGCACAATATTTTTTACAATCCCTTACACTGAATAATAACCTTGTAGACCAACAATTAGGCTGCATCACATTACTAAGCCTGGGCAGGGTATACCAAAAGATGAATAAATACAGCATGGCAGATTCCTGTTTTTTAAAAGCCATTGACATAAGCCGTGAATTGAATATAAAAGAAGAGCGCAAATCAGCTTTTGAAATGCTGATTGCCAACGCACTTGTACAAAAAGATTACAAAAAGGCATATACCTATATGGAATCGCTGCAAAATATCAGGGATACTTTATTGAATGAAAAAACGGAAATGGCGATAGCAGATGCTGAGGCAAAATATAAGCTTGGCGAAAAACAACAGGAGCTGGAGCTTGCACATGCGGAAAGAAGAATACAGACCGCAGATGCGTCCCGGCAAAGAACCAGTAAACTCATTATACTCTTTTCGGCAGCAGGTATATTTTTGATGACAATGCTTTTATTTAACAGATATAAACTAAAAAAAGAACTGGAAAAACACAACATGCTGCTTGAAGAACGTACCAGGATAGGAAGAGAACTGCACGATGATCTCGGCGGAGGTCTGTCTACTATACGCCTTATGACCGAAATGATAAAAGATCCGCAGTTTGGTATGAATGGAAGTTATCTCAATAATATTTCCTTCAAATCCAAAGAGCTTATACAGAATATGAATGAAATAGTATGGTCTTTAAACAACGGCAACGATAATATAGCCGGTATGATAGTGTATATCCGGCAGTATGCAGGCACTTTCCTCGAAGACGCAAATATTGTTCTTTCTTTTGAGCAACAGCAAACTGTTCCAGATATTGAGGTAGATGGTCATACCAGGAGGCATATTTTCCTGGTAATAAAAGAAGCGCTGCACAATATAGTAAAGCATTCAGGTGCAGATGAAGTAAAAATACACATTTCCATTAACGATCATTTTACCATTTCTATTGCCGACAACGGGAAAGGCATAAGCGATACTCAAAGAGAAGTTCCCGGCAACGGTTTACGAAATATGCAGCAAAGAATTGATGTATTGAAAGGTCGTTTTCATATAATACAACAACCTGGAACAACAATTACATTCTCTATCCCCTGCACCTCTTTTTACAACAAAAGTGTTAGCTGATTGATACCAAAAGAAGATTAGTTTTATATATTATGATCAGTATCGGTATTATTGAAGACCTTGATGATTACAGGAAACTCCTACAATTGTTACTTGAGCATACTGAAGATATGCAGGTTCTATTTTCAGTAAGAAGCGCAGAAGAGGGGATCATTGAATGTGGGGATACCGCACCTACGGTTTGTATTGTTGATATTAATTTACCCGGTCGCTCAGGTATAGATTTTGTAAGATGGATTACGGCTCATCACCCCGGCACACTTTGCCTCATGTGCACAGCCTACGATACAGACGACAAAGTTTTTCAATCGCTCGAAGCCGGCGCACACGGTTATATACTTAAAGCCACGCCTCCGGGAGGCATTGTAGAAGCAGTAAAAGAGCTTTACAACGGCGGCAGCCCTATGAGCAGTGAGGTAGCACGCAAGGTTGTATCTGCATTTTCACGTAAAAAGGCTCCCGAAACAGTGGCGTTAAGTGACAGAGAAAAAGAGGTTCTTGAATTATTATCCACGGGATTGTTTTATAAAGAAATATCACTTCAACTCAATATCAGCATTGAAACTGTAAAAAGGCATTGCTTCAATATCTATCAGAAGCTGCATGTAAGTAACCGTACAGAGGCGGTTAATAAATTTAAGGGATGGTAGTGTCTACAACTTTTGTGCTATTGCAGCCCTAAAAAACACTACGTACATTTACCTGGATTTTTAATTCTAACCATATCTTCCCTGCCTGGCTAAGGGTATCTGAAAAACCTTTGTAAATAGTTTCTTTAATCCGACAGGATCAAAAAGTCCTGCCAATTTCGTGAGTTTTGTACCCCTTTAGATTTCCCTTCCCCAAAGTATATTTTGAGGCGGCATTAACAAACCTGGCGTCGGCTGTAAAGTACCCGGATTTACGTAGATTTAAAACAATAGTATTATGCCGGATAAATTTTTCATAAGTTACTCAAGGGTTGATACCCCCTTTGTTTTAAAACTTGCAAACGACCTTAAAAATGCCGGGGTTAATATCTGGCTGGACCAGCTTGATATTCCGCCAGGAGCACATTGGGACAATGCAATTGAGGCCGCTCTCAATAGTGCTACCTGTGTGCTGGCTATCATATCTCCCCAATCCATGGAATCGAAGAACGCTATGGATGAAATATCTTTTGCGCTCGAACAGGATAAGAAAGTCATACCAGTTCTTTTAACCAATACCGAAACACCTTTCAGGTTACGAAGATTACAAAGAATTGATTTCACCGGTGAATATGAAAAAGGAGTAAATCAGTTATTAAAGGCAATTCACATTACAGGAGAGAGTAATGATAGTAAGAAAAATGCTTATAATGGTGATGATCTTTCTTTAAAAAGACCTCCCTCATATGCTAAAAGAGCAGACCAGGGAGATGAAATAGTCACCCCTCAAAGGCTTACAGCAGAGGATCTTAAAAATATTATCCAGGACCATCTCTCCCGTACGAAACAAACGTTGTCTTCTAAAAAAAATGAAAATAAAAGTAAAACCTTCCTGTATGGAATAATAATATTCGCAACGGTTGCAGCTATGGTAGGCGTTACATGGGGAATCTTTAAAAATAATAACCAGGTGACTGATATAAAAATCCGGGAAGAGATACATCCTACGCCTATTACGATTACCTCAACAGACAGTACTCATAATCCCAACAGGATTAAAGAAGATGGTGTAGTGAAAGAAGACAAAAAGCAAACAGCAGAGGTTATACAACCTACACCTGTTATCATCTCTCCCGTAATAAAAAATAAACCTGCCAATACAATTACGCAGGTAGAAACAAAAACTACAAATACCGATAAAACAATTGCAGAAAAAAAAGAAGAGCCGAAACAGGAGATAAAAGACCAGCGACCAGCGCTGGATTCAACAGTTAAACAGCAGGTGGTGGTAACGCCGGTAAAACAACCGGAAACACCGCCGGAACCTGCATTACCTAAAGAACTGCTTATCAATACCGAAGTTTTATTTGAGGTAGTATTTGAACGCATGCCTAACATGAATGAGAAGAGGGAGCACCAACCTGTAACATTTGTGGTAATAAGCCCGGTAATTTATAATGGAATTACGCTAATCAACAAAGGAGCTATTGCCGAAGGTACAATTTCGTTAGGAAAAGTACAATCAACCATGCAGATGAAACATGTAAGAGGAGCTGATGGACAAATTATAGCTTTAAAAATAAAGGAGGCCGGCGTTCCTATGAAAAAGATCAGGATGGATCAACCATACCAGGTTATGATAAAAAAAGGAATAAAGTTATTCTTCTAACACGCTTTAAGAATCTGAAAATATTTTACTATGATTGCCATTCCTGCATTTCATGCAGCAAGTAAAGGTAGTGCTAAAGGCGGCGCGAAAGTTTACATCAGCTCTCGTACGGATAGCAGCTCATCAGGAATTTTTACTGTAAAAGTATCCGCGGTATTTGATCCGGCTACAAACGATTATCCTACAGGCACAGTTCTCATTGATGTTAATCTTTCCGATTCAACAAAAGGCGCTTACAAATCAACAAGTATTGAATTAATAAATGCTTACGGAAGAAGTACTCCTACCATATATATAACGGGTAAGTGTAAAATATCAACACAAGAAAGAACAACTCCAACAGGGTTGCGTTTCTGGCTAATGATAACGGATAATAAAACAGAAGCAAGAAGTAACGGAACTCCTGATATAATAGCTTTTACAATTCATGATCGAGCAGGGAACAGGATAGCTTATGGAGCAGGGCCTGTAAAAGAAGGGGATATTTCAGTAGAGCCTTCCGGGATTTAACTTACGGAACATTAAATTTTTTAAGTTGAAAAAGGAAAGTAGTAATATAGCATACAAGCCAGTCAGGCAGGTTAGAAAACGCAGAGTCAATATCGGTCTTTTGGGCGTTGAGTTGGAAAAGGCTTCCCGTGGTTTATATCAGCCGAGTGAATCGTATTGTGGGTATCAATTTTTTTTGGCAAACCTGTCTCCGCAGGCAGATAACAAAAACACGCTTGATGCAGAAACATTCCTGGCAGCATTGGGTATTACAATATTTGTAGTAGATGAGCTACAGCTTACTTTGGAAGAGTTTATTACGGAAGAAAAATTTGAAGATTTTTTTCCGGAACACGAATACCTTATCGAACAAGGCCAACTAAAAGAATCAAAGAAATTTCGTGCACTTGAGAAGCTGTTACAAAAGAGATTGGGCGACGTAAAAGTTTTCAGGGTAGGCAGGGTTGAAGTGAGATGCTATATATGCGGGCTGGTTAATGATGGAAAGATAGCAGGGCTGGTGACAACAAAAATAAAAACCTGAAATAAATAATTGCAATACAAAAAATACAACTTTTGTGCTATTGCTTTTTGATATACGCTTTCCTTATTTTGCTTAAACAAGCCGCTTCTTATTATCCTATAGCTTTCTAAAACCTTCTTTCAATTTGTACCTTCTTTAAATCCGTCTCTTCGTTTTTATAACTAAGATTATAAAAAATCCAGCGTTAGTCAGTGATGAATTGTATTCTCAAACTGAAAAGATTTTTTTTTGTCACAACATAAAGTCTACAATAAATTATATTATAAATCAAAATTTTAAAAAATGAAAAACGAAAAATTAGCAGCAAGTTCATCAGTTGATACCATTGCTGAAGGTAACTACAAAATCAGAGCTGCCAACACAACAAACAAATACCTCGATGTAGATTCCGGAACAATGGAGAAATAGTACGTATTAACAGAATAGGTTCAGAAGTAGCCGACAATATTTGGAAAGTAGAAAAGGTATCTGGATTTCTTGGTGGCTACACTATCAGGAGTAAAAAATTCCCCAATAAGTATTTAGATGCAGACTTTTTAAAGACCCATGAAAATGGTTGCAAAGTACAATTATGGAATAGAACGGGGCCACAAGGGGAATATATGCCACCTAACGGTAGCCCCATTTCAACCAACCAGGAATGGTTTATTAAAAAGGTAGAAGGCCGCTCAAAAACCTATAGAATTAAAAACATTAAATCACCAACTATGTTTCTGGATGCTAAAGATGATGGTTCGGCCGACAGCCGGGTAAAGCTATATGAAAGAGTAGGTAATGACGAATCCCAGATGTGGATTTTTGAAAAAGCCTAATTACTTAATTCAAAGCAAATTGGTGTTGGAGAAGCTATAAACAAAGATTTGAAGTATGGAAAATCAATTAGAACTTGTTGAAAAGATTTATAAACAAACACAGGAATGGTATAAATCTGCAGAAACGAAGGCACAAATAATGTTGACAATGCTAAGTTCATTTATCGCATTTTCAACAGCTATCATTTTAGCAAATCCTGAGAATATTGCTAAAACATTATCAAGGTTTAATGTTTATATGTTTTTATTACTGGCTTTTGGAGGCGTAGGTATGTTGTTGGGAATATATAATGCTTTTATGTGCATTAAATCAAGGGTGGGAAAACTAGAACCGAAAATAAATAAACAGACAGGGCTCTATTTTGAAGAAGATATTTATTTTTTTGGTGACAATGCCAATCACGAAGCAGATGTATTAACACGAACCATTCTAAGACTGACTGATGAAAAAATTATTAAAATGTATGCAGCACAAACTATTATAGTTTCTCAAAATGTGAAGCAAAAACATAAGTATGTAAACAGAAGTTTTGCGAGTGTTTTAGCTACTATTTTTTTGTTTGTATGCCTGATAACCCTTTACCTGTTGAAAGTAAAAGTTGCATCACCATAACATATATTTTTAAAAAAAAATAATGCCAGAATATTCTTACATGATACGCCTTTGTGTATAAAAAATTTTTATGAAAAAACAAACCAATGCTTCTCAACGCTTCACTTACGCAGTAAGCGATAATATGTTTAAACAAGTATACGATTCTCCTACATCTCTACCTGGCAAGTACAAATGGCTTACGAAAGAAGAAGATGTAAAAGCAATTGAGAAACTGTTAAACATGCCTGCCAAAACCATTGGTGCGCCTCTGTGGGTGAGCGGCGACAGGAAAACCTGTACTAAATGCAGGCGTGAGGTGAACTGGCTGGACATAGTGTCGTCCGACACCGGCTCCATACACTCCTTGCAAATGATAGCGGAAGTAATACTGGGCGACAAAAAGTTTGTGAACACAGAAGTACCGCATGCCATAGAAGGCGTGCATTGCTTTAACTGCAAAACACCCTTTACAAACCTGCGCAGTTTTAAATGCCATAACTGGGCTTATGCAGTAGGTGATATTGCGAAGATTGTGAAGGGGATGGCGATCAGGAAATAACTCAAATCCTGCAAAATATTCCAGAAACCTAAATCAGTATAATGCCTTCTATACCACGCACACAACAATATTATCCAACGGTACCTTTATCAGAATTAAGTGATCTTTATTCAAAAGGAGATAACCGGATTGGGGGAAACAGGGTATTTATTATTAGTTATTTGCCGAAAACATTAAGAATAAGCAGTGATCAACCATTTTACAACAAATACTTTCTCTATATAGAAAACACTCCAAACGTTACCAGTATTGAATGGAACAGTCGCTTCTATTTAAACAACCTTGTTATTCCAACACCTCCGTCTATTACTATAGGTAGTAATAATAAGCCCGATTATGAAATTTTATTTGAAGGAAATGTAGTTGATAATAATACTCCAACCTATGACAAGTTGATTATAACCTGCACGATTAACAACAACCTAAACCTGGAATTAGAACACAGTTTTATTAAATCTTTAGACGCAGGCAGTTTACAAATTGTTGATACTAGCGCAGAAGTACCTATTGCGTATGCTGGCGACAAAACTATAACAAATTATATCATAAATAATATTAAAGATTTTCTTTCACCAGAATCGTTGTCATGGAATGATATTGAGATTGATAATGTTACCGGGGGTAAGGAAACACTATTAAAGATTGTCCTTGGAGTCATATACGCTAATATGCTTAACAATGAGAATATCACTTCCAACATAAACCTATTTCCGGATCAGTGGAGCTATGTGAACAATGAGCTAAGAGATTTTATTAATATTGATTTGCAGTTCGATAACAACGATTGTTCAAACGGAATCTGTCGCATTCCGGTTAATATTCTCAATGACCTTCTGATCAATGTAAATGTGTTACCCGATTTTAATGACAATACTATTTATCAAAACGGATTTATACCCGATATGTTTCAAGACAATGCTACGATAATGTTCAGGGGTATTGAATCACAAAGAAAAGCAATAGAATCCCAGCAGCGTTTAACCCACTCCACTGATAAAAATAAGCTTGTTGAATTATTTAATCTGACATTTTTTCCAAAAGCTTCGATAAAACTGGCAGCGCTTCTTATTAAATATCTTTTTTGCTGTTCAAAAGCAAATAATTGTAACGGGTTTTATCTAAGGAAGGAAACCTGGACAAGTATTTCTTTAGGAGAGCTGAAAAATAACCAGGATTTTTTAAAAAACATATTATCACACTATTATTACGGTCCAGTAAATAAGTTAAAAGGGTTTTCACAGGATGTACGTGGTACCAATCATATTATTTGGTCACCTGCTATATATTTCATCCTGAACCTTCCGCCAAGAATCACAAAAGCATATTTTGCAACAAAGGTTGTAAAAACAATCTTTGAAAATCAAAACAATATTCACCTATTCGATTTTCAACGTATAGACAGTGTATCGACACGGGTAGATGGAAATGGCGTAGCATTGGCCGATCAGCCTGATTATGATAGTATTCTTGGAAAGAAGGTTTATCTGATTGTGGAAACACTCCATTGCAGGAACAGGGAGGTTGAAATACAGATTCGCACAGCAGATGTGCATTTGACCGGGAATGATAACGATGTCCTTACCTTATTGTCCGGAAGAGATGACATAAGTATAAATGCCACCAACTATGTAAGTGACATCCGGGGTGCAGTTGGAAGCTACGATCATTTGAGAAACAATAATGATGATGATTTTGAGCCGAAAGAAAAAGAGTATTTTAAGATTGACCACAAGGACAAGGCGGTATTTAAATTACGCTTAAGGCCAAATCCCACAGTTACCCCACCTCTACAACCTACTATGAACATATTGGCTAACAGGTTAGCTGCAAATACTGCAAATTTGTCTATAAGAACCAAAGTAATAGATTTTGAATATGCTATTTGTGGTAATGATAATACAACGCTAAAACCCGAAGGTGAGTTCTTAAAAAATACCGACCCTTATCAAATAGCACAATTTAGAGTTATAAATAGCAATGTATTTGAGATTACTCATGAAGATAATACCTGGAACTTTTTACCAGTAACTAACGGAGTACGGAAACGTATCGGGAAAATAAGCAACCAATTTATTGAAAATATTCAGAATGATACAAATGACAGTCCTAACAAACGGGTTATTTTCAATTATTACGACCAATTAGACAATGAATACTTTGTTTGTGAATCATTGATGCATAACATTGATAAGATTGAAACCAGAGATGCCGTTCCATCTGCCCCATCTGATGCTGGGAATCAATTAAGAACTTGGAATTCTCAGCAGTATCGAGATAGAGGTGAAGATATTTGGGCTTATACTCTTGATTTTTATCAAAATGGAACTTTAGGATATGGAAAAAGAGTTGATGGTACTACTGGATATTACTGGTATCCTAAAATAGATCCACCTATTAGTACACCACTAATGGATGCTGATATTAAAAAAAGTGCAATGCCCTCACCACCACCTCTAGTTATAAATAACTTTAACTTTTTAGCACTGGATTACGTTACACCAGGTAATACATTTTCTATTAAATTTTTTTACCAAGACACAAGACGGCGATTTGCAAATCCTAGTGTTTTCGCAGCTTTAATTGGAGGATTAGCAAAATTTAATCAAATAACGAATAATAGAAATGTGGATGTAATTTCGGAAGGATTCTCATTTGAAGACGGATCATGCTTCCCTAGTATTAATCATAGAAATGGCGAAGCATTGGATATTCACTATTTTCCAAACCAAGTTAATCCTGATATTCAAAGAAACATAGATTTTATAACAGCACTTAATTCTTATGGGTTTAAAGTAATTATCGGAAATAATTCGATTTTCAATGCAATAGCTAATCATTTTAATCATCCAGTAAATACAGATATAGTCGTATCAAGAAATGCAAATCACAATGATCACTTGCATTTTCAAAACTTTGATGAAACCATCAGTGTTAATCTCATAGTTTAAACTATTAATTTATCATGTCAGAAAACTCCATTTCAGATACCGCCGTTCTCGAACTAGCCGAATTATTCCGGCCAATTCAATCCATAAAAACGCAGGAACAACTATTGCAGTTGCTCGAAAAGCTGGGGTATAAGTTTGGTATTGTAGAAGATATCCAGGGCCTTGTTGAAAAGATCTCGGGCACAATTGCTGCCGTTGAAAAAGCAATTCCAATACTTGAGGGATTTTTCCAGGCACAGTCAGAAGATGAAAGAAAAGGCTTCATCCTGGAGCTTATTCCAAAAATATCAGCAATTTTTTCGGCATCTGAGAGAATACCGGGCGAGGTAAAATCTATTTTAGAAACAACGCTGAATGTTTCGGAAGATTCGCTTTCAGTCCTCTCTGAGTTGCCCGTCAGATTACTGGATTTCCTGATATTCATTCATATTTATAAAAAACATCCCAGGATTTTTGGAGCACTGCATCTGATGGGTATTTTAGAATACAGGAAACAGGAAAAAGATGAAACAAGGTTTCTTACAGAATGTTACATCAGAACTGTAAACTGGAACAGATTACCCCGTTATTTTTATGAGCCGGGCAAAGTAATAAATGAAATTTACGACTGGAATGGAGGAATAGAAGGAGAAGGTAACAAAGAATTCAATTCTGATGAATTCTTAAAACGTTTTGCATTGTTCCTTAAGGCCATGCAAATAGCCGGCGGTATATACAAGCAAAGTGAAAATGTTAAAAATGCGCTTATTAATTCAACTTCCAATTTAGATGAACTCAGGATACCCATCTTCTCAAATGGCGTTTACCCGGAAAGCTATACCGGCTTTGGCTTAAATATTACACCTGCAGAAAAAAGGGCAAACCTAAAGAAAGGGCTCGCTTTTATACCCTATCTCACTGCAAATGCCAGCTTAACTTACGATTATTCCGAAAACTGGAAAGCAGAATTAAAAGCAGGGCTTTTTTCGGACGCAGGCCTGGGTTTAACTATTCGCCCGCCGTTTTCATTAGATATGTTTAATAATATCTTTAATAATGAAACTGAAGGAAGCGGTTTTAAGGCAGATGCTTTCATAAATGTCCTGCAAAAGCAAAACGGTGAATACAAAAAGTTTTACCTGTTTGGGCAAAACGGCACTACTCATTTATCTGCATCGGAAATATCGTTGAAGTATTTCGCGACATCGGATGCTGCAGGCATTGACGCTGGTGCAGAATTAGAAATTAAAAAAATCCGGCTGTTTATCTCACTGCTGGGTAAAGCAGATTCTTTTATCGCAAGTATTCTTCCCGGCGCAGAAATTGATAGTGCATTTTCTTTAATTATCGGATTTTCCTTAAAAAATGGAATATATTTTAAAGGAAGCGCCGGTATTGAAATATTATTACCCATTCATATTCCTTTAGGCCCCGTAGATATACAAAACATACTAATAGCAATAAGGCCGGAGAATGGCATTATTCCCTTAGAGCTTTCAACCGGTATTAAAGCCAAGCTTGGCCCATTATTTGTTTCAGTCGAAAATATCGGGTTGATAATAAACCTGTCATTCCCGGAAGGGCGAGATGGTAAATTGGGGTCTGTTGATTTTAATCTCGAATTCAAACCTCCGACAAAACTCGGTCTCTCCATAGATGCCGGTATCATCAAAGGTGGCGGTTACCTGGAATGTTTCCCCGAAAGAGGCGAATACAACGGCACCCTCGAACTGGGCATTGAAGGCTTGCTTACTTTAAACGCTATCGGGCTTATTACCACGCAAAATCCGGATGGCAGCCCTGGCTTTTCGTTGCTTATCGTTATTACCACGGAATTCAATCCCGCGTTCCAGTTAGGTTTTGGGTTTACATTAAATGGTGTTGGCGGTTTGCTGGGTCTGAACAGAATGGTAGTAATTGAAAAACTGCGGGAAGGTGTAAAAACAAATGCCGTAGATAATATTTTGTTTCCGGAGAAAGTGGTTGGTAACGCGCCAACCATCATCAGCAACCTGCAATCGATCTTTCCGGTTAGGCAAGGTTCTTTTGTAGTAGGACCTATGGCAAAAATTGGTTGGGGAAGTCCAACTATTATCTCACTTTCATTGGGGGTAATAATACAATTGCCCGATGTTAAAATTGCTATACTCGGAGTACTGAAAATGATATTGCCCGATGAGAAAGTTCCGCTAATAAAAATGCAAGTGAATTTTTTAGGCGTAATTGATCCTTCACAACAACTTATTACTTTCGATGCAGATCTTTTTGATTCAAAATTACTCGGCACTATGACGCTGACAGGACAGATGCTGTTCTATTTGAAATGGGGTAATCAGCCGGACTTTATATTCTCTGTTGGTGGATTTCATCCGGCCTATAGGCCCGGAATGCAGGTAAAGAAAATGGAAAGGCTGGGTATTCGTATCCTGGATGAAGACAATGCCAGCATCCGTTTTGAAACTTATTTTGCGCTTACACCCAATACATTGCAGTTTGGGGCCAGCATTCATGCCTATTTCGATGTGGGTATGGGAACAACTGTTGACGGGTACCTGGGGTTTGACACCCTGTTCCAGTTTTCTCCATTTTATTTTGAGGTTACAGCAGAAGGAAAGTTTAACCTTAAATGTCCCTTGGGAGAAACAAAGGTTGATATATACGTTGAACTCACAGGAATCTCGCCATGGAGTGTTAAGGCAAGAGGATCAGTTGAAGCTTTTAACCAGGAGATAGAGTTTGACTTCCCCCAATTTAAATGGGGAGAAGAAAAAGCGCAACCGGCATCTTCCGTTAAAGTAGAAGATATACTGAAGGAGTGCCTGAAAAAAGATGATGCCTGGCAGGCAGATTCACTAAGCAATGCGCCCCGGCTGGTCAGCATTTCCAATCCTGCAAAAGAAACCGGTACTGTACTGCGCATACTTCCTTCAGGCGGTATTAAAATAAGCCAGAAGCTTGTTCCATTGAATACAAAGCTTGAAAAATTCGGCGCCAGCAATATTACCGGCAAAAATGATTTAAGTATTCAAAGTGTTTCTATAGGAGGTAATGAGGCAAAAATTGATACGAAGACCATGGATTTTTTTGCCGCTGCTCAATTTTTTACACTAAGCAATGCAAAAAGGCTGAGCAAACCGTCTTTTGAAAAATTTGAAAATGGGGTTATTGCCGATTTTTCAAACAGCAAAATATCTACCGGCGGTATAATGGCAAAAAAAGTTGTATTCGAAAAAATTATTTGGGATGGAGAAGAAAGAGTGAGTACAAAAGAGGAACAATTACAAGGCAGCCTGTTCTGGAATGGATTAAAGTTTTCCAGGTCATATCTCTCCCCGCTATCTCAATTTACAAGAGAAACGATGCTTGGAAAAAAAAGGCAGCAAAAGCCCGTGTTACCCGTTTATGAAATTGTTTCTGCTTTTGATGGCGAGCCTGTGACTATGCCCCCCGGTATTGTTAATGTGTTCTCAACTATCATGCATGCTGAAATGCAGGTTAACGATATGATAAAAGAAATGCCTGCTATGAATGGTATAGTATCTGTAAGACAAAAAATTTAATTATGGACGAAACATCTCCCCAAGAAGAATATTACGCTTTCGTTTCCTTTACACGACAGGGAATTATTAATAGCGTTCCGGGTATTGCTGATCTATCTGCGGGTAAAAATATAAGCGAGGTAAAAGGTCATGTAAAGGTCAGTGCCAGGCTTACCTTAAATACAGGCGCAGAAATAGATAAGAATAATATAGAATTATATGGCCCCGGCGACATTACCGGTATTCAGCGAAAAGCGATTTTACGTACCGACCCGGAGCATTATTGTACCAATTTTGAGCCTAACTATCTTGCCGCCATTGAATTTTACGAAGAAGACCTGCCCTGGCGCTTTTCACCCACTACAATTAATGGCAGGGATAATACTGCCCGGCTTACCCCCTGGCTGGCATTGATTGTTGTAGAAGAAAAAACAGAGCTTGAAGGAGAAAATCCTGCCTCAGAAACCCAACCGCTCCCTTCCTTTAGTGTAAACAAAGCCGCTGCTTCCAATATTTTTCCCGATCCCAAAACTTTATATGCCTGGGCACATGTGCACGTTAATGCAAACATTAGCAGTTCAAAAAATTTTGAAGACATAAAGGGCGCTAATCCCGATCATTGTTACTCCCGGATTTTATGCCCGCGCCATCTTTTTCCCAACAAAGGATATTATGCTTTTTTAATACCAACTTTTGAAACAGGAAGGCTTGCAGGCTTAGGTATGCCTGTTAAGGAGGTTGCCGTAAACCAGCCGGCTTGGGACTGGGACAACAGCAAAATTGTATTTCCAAATGATCAGGCTAAATTTCCATATTACTACAAATGGTATTTCCGTACAGGAGCCATGGGAGATTTTGAACACCTGGCACGCCAGTTAAAACCCAGGGAAGTTCCTGAAACAGTTGGTTTAAGAGAATTATTCATAGAAGATGGTAAAGAAATTCAGCAGCCATTGTACCTGCCGGGCGCTTTAAAAATCCCTGATATAGCCCTGAGCCCGGAAACCCGCGAAAAAATTATAAATAATGACAACTGGGCAAAGGCTGACGGGATACATCCCTGGCAGGAAAAACTCGCCACAGAATGCCATATTAATGCTGAAGGTGGTGAGCCTGTTATTGCTATGCCGGTGTATGGTGAATGGCATGCCAAAGTAGAACATTTGCTGTTTAAGAATTATCCTGAAGATAAAGCGTTATTAAGCGAAGCAGAGCGCAACAACTGGGTACACCAACTGAACCTCGATCCCAGGTACAGGGCAGTTGCCGCGCTGGGAACAAAGGTTGTTCAAAGAAAACAGGAAGAGCTGATGGATGCTGCCTGGAATCAGTTAGACGATCTGAAGTTTGCTAATGATACACTGCGATACTATCAACTGGCCGAACGAATAAACAGGGTGTTTATAAAAAATGTGTTTGAAAAATTTACACCCGAACAGAAGATTTTTTTTACTGTTCCTATACATAAGTTGGTAAAATTAGAATCAGTAACCAAGCCCGTCACTCTATGGAAAACTATTTTTGATAGCAATATGGTGAGGGGTGTAATGTCTTCGGCTTTTAAAAAGCAGATACGTGTTACGGAAAGGCTTTCCCGGAACGGGATTTTTATGCAAAGCCTGTTAACACCGCCTGCGAATAAATCGTTTGGTTCCATTTTTAAAGCAGATACTGTAAGAACAACTATGCTGAAGCAACTCAATACCCGGGAAGTTTTTAAAAAGAATTTGACCACACACTTATTGGATCAGAGTTTCAAAAATGCCAATCCTCAGATAAGAGATCAGATAATAACCGCTATTGATAAAGGCTTTAAGCGTGATATAACAATAATAAATGTATTTGAAAAGAACACAAATTTCAAATTTATAGAACGAGGAGAAGGTTTTCGGCTAAATACAATCAATGTACAATCCGGGAATTCGCTGCGTAAAACAAAATCACCTGCGAAACCCGCCCCGGCACAAGCTGTACAGGCAAATGCACAAACAAGTGTCACCGCATCACTATATGCACAGGCGCTTAGAAACGGGCAGGCTGTTTTAACCAATACCTATGCCGTGCCGAAAGAAGAAAAAAGCGATTTTACACTAGCAGGAGCCGCAATTAATCAGCTCGGCAAATCAGTAAATATCCTACCGGTTTTATATAAAAAATTTGGGCAGTTTGATGTAGGTAAAATATGGGAATCCGATACTACCTCTGTTCCTGACCGGGTAATGGCATATCCTGAGTTTAAACTTCCCATGTATGAAGGTCTTAAAGAAATATCCCATGAGCTTTTTTTGCCCAACATCAATCTTCTTCCCCCAAACAGTGTAACGCTTTTAGAAGAAAATACAAAGTTTATTGAATCCTATATGGCAGGCCTTAATCATGAGATGTCGAGAGAGCTTTTATGGCGTGGGTACCCTACTGACCAGCGCGGCTCCTATTTCCGCCGCTTTTGGAATGCAGTTGATGAAGAACGAAATGACATTCTTGAGATACATAACTGGAAGAGCCCTTTAGGAGGAAATGCAACCCAAAGTGGCAATTTGCTGATGCTGGCTATACGGGGAGATCTGCTAAAGAAATATCCCGGCACACAGGTTTACCTTCAATCGGCAAAAAAAACCAAAAATGATGAGAATAAAGATATATTAATACCGGATGAAAAAGGTTTGATTATAGAGCCGATAGTAGATGCAATGATTGAACCAGATATATATTTCTTTGGCTTTACATTAAGTGATGAGAGTGGAGCATCAGTACCTGCCCATTTGAAAAGCAATCGTATATATAATGAAGGCTTCTTTTTTATCCTGCAGGAACGCCCCGGGGAACCAAGATTCGGATTGGATGATGCAAGTAACAATGCAAAAAATACGCAGGGAAGCGAAGATGGCTGGAACAATATTGGCTGGGATAAATTTTCTTCAGCAGGAGAAATTATTAATTTAAAGACACTGGAAGATTTAGCTTTTAAAGTCCCTGACAAAATTTCGCAGAAAGCTTCAATCAATACATCAGCATTAATTCCTTATTGCTTTTTTCAGCAGCCTGTAATGATAGCAATACATGCAAAGGAATTACTAAAATAAAAATCTACCATGACCGATCTTAATATAATAACCCGGCAACTGAACAAAGAAAAAAATGAGCTCGCCGTATTACAAAGCAAAGAAAAAGATATGCTGCTCAAAAAAAAGAGCCAGCAGGATAATATCAGGCAATTAGAGGCATCGCTTAAAACCGCTTCTGTAAAAGATAAACCTGCTGCAAATAAAGAGATTGCACGAGCCAAATTAGCATTAAAAAAAACAGAGGCATCATTGTCTATAAACATACAGGCACAGAAAGCAAAGGAAGAATCAATCAAAAAAATAAATGACCTGTCGGAATATATAAAAGAAATTGAATCTCTTCCCGCCAGTATACCTGCCCTGTTAATGCCTGTACGCCTGGAAACACGATATTTTTTGAATATACCGCAACCCGAACTGCGAATACGCGTATACCCTGATACCTGTAGTGTAGAGACCAACTGCGACTATTTAACCCTTGCTGAACTTGACAGCATCTTTACAATACTTTCCGCCCCCGGCAGCAATGCCGTTAATAAGTGGGACGCTATGGCTGATGATGTAGAAAAAAACCATGGTAAACAAAGAGCAGCTTTTCTGCAATCTTTTGTTTTAAATGCTAAATACTATAAACTATTGGGCGATATTAATAATAAAAGAACAGGAGCAAAATATACAATATCAGAACTCCAGAAGATAGGACAAAAAACATTATCAGAAATAGGAATTACAATGGTTCAAAATGCTCCGGCGCCTTCTGTTAATACGCTCCCGGAGCGGTTTATTTTCAGGCTCTACAAAACCGATACAGATTTCACTGATTATATTGGTAAAAAAATACAACAGCCCCTTGCCGTTAGCCTGATGCCAACAATAAATGAAGCAAACGGCAAAACGCCTGAAGAGCTTCAAAAGGACGCAGCCGAAGATATACAATGGCTTACTGATTTTAAAAAAGCAGAAGCACTTGGGATGGCAACAACCATAGCGCTTAAAGCGGGTTCTGCTGATTATAGTTTCAAAAAAATAGTCGTTTTTGGTTTGATGACCAACCAGGAAGCAAGCAACGTTCAAAGCACAGAAACCAATCTTGCAGAAGCTTCCCAAAGGCGGCTTAACAGGCTATTCCGAAATCATACATTTAGCCTGAAAGGATTATCTCTTATTGCCCAGGGAACGCCAACCAATAATGAAAATGAAAATAAGGATGCTCCGTATATTGTTCCCAACCAGGCTCCTCTCCTATACAAAAAAGATATTGACTGGCTACAGTTTTATCTTGGGCTGTCTGCAGATGCTACAAATGGAATTGGCAATAAAAACACTACAGATATAGAGGATGCCATACAAATGAATAAAGCCCTGTTTCCTACCACTATCGGCTATTTCCTTAATGAAATGCTATATCCTCTTGTGGGTACTGCTACAACAGAAGCTGTAGAGGCTTTTTTTAGCTATTATGTTTTGGGCAGGGGGCAAATACCGGCAATCAGGATCGGGAAACAACCTTATGGAATTCTTCCTGTCTCTATACTGAAAGATTTTAAACCCACAGCAGTAACAGCCCCGCAAAGCCAGGTTTTGGATAAAGTGAAAAAGCTAGACCACTTATGGAAATCCCGTGTTGCAGAGGTAGACAAGGTTGGAAAAACAGGTTTAACCCGGGAACAGTTTTTTAAAATCGTTATGCTAAATGCATCTTCCGTAAGTTTTTATCAGCGAATATTAGTTGATCGCAAAGAGGATGAAAATATAATAGCAAACAGTATAGCCGGAAGTTTTGACAGTATTTTAAACTGGCTTGATCCGCAATCTGAGGATTTAGTTAAAGCGCTTAAAAATGTAGACATTCGTTTCGGGGCATACAGACCGGATATATTGAATAAACGCTTTGAATCAACAAGCACAAAGTTATACGGACCGTTAATTGAAGAGCAAAAGTATAACGGAACAGTATTACCTGAAGCATTTTCTGAAACGGAGTTATTGAAAAGAAATTATTTAACCAAACTTGCCACGGAGTCTATTGACACAGTCAGGCTTGAAAATTTTTCAGGGATTTTTAACCAGGATGGCGTCCGCTACAGAAAGCCTCTTTTATATCTCCTTCTCCGGCACAGCATATTAGCCAAAGCAGCCTATGATGCTATTAAAAAAGAAACGGCGAATAAACCCGGTGAGAACTCAGTTTTACCTGCAGCATACCTCGATAACCAGGTTACAATCGAAGCTGCTCATTCAAAAACAGCACTGCTCTATCGGAATGATCCTTCTGCTAAAAGAATTAATCAAAACCTGCTTTACCTTGCCAGCCTGCCAACGGCAAGGCTTGAGCGCGCCATGACGGAACATCTTGACTGCTGCACTTACAGGCTCGATGCATGGGTACAGGGCTTATATGCCCTCCAGCTAGAGAAAATGCGCAATAGTTCAACAACAAGAACCGGCATTTATCTTGGCGCCTATGGATATGTGGAAAATGTTAAACCCGCAGCTCCGGGCACTACCGGCAATGGCTATTTGTTAGCGCCCTCGCTGGCGCATGCAACAGCCGGAACCATCTTAAAAAGCGCACAGCTTTCTTACAGGGAAAATGCCACCAATCCGTATAATATTAATATTTCTTCTCAAAGAACAAGGCTTGCCATAGCATTGCTCGAAGGTATCCGGAATGGGCAGGGCCTGCCGGATTTACTCGGCTATAGAATTGAAAGAGGGCTTCACGATGCTTCGCTTGATCAATATATTTTACCGCTGAGAAAAGCCTATCCGCTCATCAAACCTGTTTTAGAAGACGAAGTAGGCAGTACAGCATTTATTGATGCTCAGAATGTAGTAAATGGTCTTGCTGTTCTTGATGCTTATTATGCCAAAAGCATAAAAATTTCCGGGAATGCAGATACAGAAAAGGAAATAGACATTACACAAGAAATACAAAACGTGATAAGAGAGGCAGAGCATATTTTTGATGCACTCAAAGATTTAATACTCATCGAAGCTACTTATCAAGGTTGTAAAGGCAATCACGACAGAGCTGCAGCAGTAATGGATGCTTTTAACAGCGGCAAATGTCCTCCCGAACTGGAATGTATTCGTACCCCAAGAACAGGTGTGCAGTTAACGCATAAATTAGCTATTCATTTCCCTTACATCGAAAATGAAAACTATTTGCCCGGCAGCTCTATAAGAAAAATGCTGGAACCTTCAGTAAATGCCTGGCTCCGCAATATTTTACCACCTGCCGGGAATGTGCAAATAGCGTTATATTTTACAAGAGACAGTGAACCTTTCTATATATCACAAGCCGATTTAGCTATTGAGCCGATTGATATGTTATACTTGTTGAATCAGCAAGAGCAATATGCCGCCACAAAACTTGAAGATATCATTATTTCATATATTGTTCGCAGAGATGATCTCAGGGAAAGGTATCAGCAATACCTGCTCAAAAAAACAGAGGATGCTGATAATGTAACTCAACTGATAAGCTACGGAAACTGCCTACATGGGAACTACAGCTTTTACGAAACAAGAGCAATTTTGAAACCGCTGCAGCAATTATTGTTGAATGCAAAACCTGTAAGTCCCGAGGACTTTATAATGCCTCACAAAGTTGAAGATGTTCAGGAAAGCGATATAAAAAAAGAAGGCAATACTGCTTTCGCCGCAAGATTGGATAACGTAAAAAAGTGGCTGGACAACTACATACGATTAGCAGATAATTACAGCAATCAACGTAAGCTGGATATTGTCACAAGCCTTGCAGGCACTATTTTTCCAGGGAATAACATCTGTTTTAAACCGCTAATTGATAGCTTGTTATTAGAAAATAATGCTGCCCTGAAAACGCCGGATGAAGCAGATAGATTAAGATCAGCAATAAACGATCAATTATCTGATTTGAGAAACAAAACTGAAGAGATCACAAAAAGAAAAATAGATGTTAAGGATTATCAAAATTTCCTGGCGTTAATAAAAGAGTATTTCAGCGACGATATATTAAACATACCTGCCTGCATTTTTGATAAAAATATAGATAATAAAAAGCTTGCGGAAATAAATCAATCCCGGAAAAGTTTAGCTGCAGATACAGGTAAATGGCTGAACGGATTAGCCAGGGTACGTAAAGAAGCCTCTGCCCTGGAACAGGTAATACAATTTTATCAACTGGCAAAAGGAATAAAAATGCCGCTGTTGCCTGTTCAAACACCATACCAGGATGGGGATAAATGGCTTGGGGATTCTTTACATGTAACCGATACGAATCGCATTAAAGACAGGCTGCTGTATACTTACCTGAATATACCTGGATATGAACAAGCCATAGGCAATACTGTATGCGGGATTATTGTTGATGAATGGACAGAATTAATACCTTCAAAAGAAGAAACAGCGGGACTTGGCTTTCATTACAACAAGCCCAATGCCGAAGCGCCGCAAACCATGCTACTGGCTATTTCGCCCGACACAGCAGGCAATTGGAAATTTGAAAATATGATGGGCTGTATTGAATCTGCATTTGAGATGACCAAAATAAGATGTGTTACACCGGATTTACTCGACGATACATTTATTAATAATCTGTTGCCGGCTACAATTTTATTCTGCCCAATTTCAGATACTGCTCCGGAAACAAACCTTGGGAAAAATAATCAATAATTAAATGTTGTTTGTATGCCAGATTTAACTACCTTAAGACTTACTTTCCCCGAAGGGATTACATTAATACCAATAAATCTTGTAAGTACACCCGTATGGAACCGGCTTGAAGCAAGCCCGGTTGGTGATGATATGACAAGGTCGTTAAGAGCAGAAATACGCGACCCGTTATGGATGCTCAGTCGCCAGTGGCAATTTGGCGAATTTGAAGGAGACGATGCAGGCACACCGGTTTTTACAAACCTTGAATACTATAGCGGCAATGTGAGCAGGAACACCCCCCTGGAAACAATTATCGAATCACAACCATTATTTCCTCTTGCTGAGCCAAAATGGAAAACGCTTTACCTGCGCATACAAATGGGATGCTACTGGTTTGAGCTATTGAATAATGCCGGTGCGACTAATCTTAGGGAAATTTTTATTTCCGGTTATCCATTGACAGATGATTTCCCGGTTAATGCATCGCAGGAGGACAGACAGTATTTTCAATTATATGCAAACAGGTGCATTGATGGATATGATCTTTTAGCGGATGAATTAAAAATAGTGAAAGCAAAAATACACGTTGACCAGCATGCAGGAATAGAAGAGTTGCTTAGGAGGTTTAAAAACTGGTATGAAGCAACCTACTATCAAAACCCCAAAAAAGACAATTGGGATTCCAGCCACCTGGAATATCAATATGACACAACCTGTAAGCTTGCAAAACCAGATGGTTCGGTTTATGAAAATAAACTATTAGCCAAAGAATATCATCACGGGCACCTGGACTGGTACAATTTTGAAGTAGCATCTGTTAATACAATCGATAATTCTCTGTCGCCTGTTGAATTAAAGATATTCGACAGTAATAAGGATGAAAAAAAACTTATTCCTTCACCTGCAAGCTTTGGAGGCATGCCACAAGCACGTTATTGGGCCTTTGAAGACGGGCTAACCAATTTTTCTTCGGTATCTCCTGAAACTACCGACATATGCAAAATGGCGCTTTTAGAGTTTTCCCTCATATACTCCAACGATTGGTTTATAATTCCCATGCAAATAGCGGCAGGCAGCATTGCCAAAGTAAAAAAATTAGCGATCACAGATTCATTTGGCGTAATCACTAATATCAATGCTTTGGCAAACACAAATACTGAAAATTGGGATCACTGGGGGTTTTTCACGATTGATGCAACAAAAAGTGGTAAAGCAGATGACGCTATTTTTATACCTGCTACTGCCATAAATTCATTGAATGGTGAGCCATTAGAAGAAATTTATTTTATAAGAGATGAAATGGCAAACTTAGTGTGGGCAATTGAAACGATTGTTCCTTCAGCGCAGGGTAAAGGAATTTCAGGAAAAGAATCAGCAGCCACAGATAAGCCAGCAGCAAAAGGAGAAAAGCTTTATTACCAGAAGAAAACTACCATACCAGCCAACTGGATACCATTTGTGCCGGTAAAAAATAAGGCAGGGAAATTAGTATTTCGCCGTGGCATAACCTTCACCGATAATAGCGGGAAAAAAATACGACCGTTAACCGGCTTACTCCGAACAGGACTAAATGCTGACGACACTGTTATAAGCAGTAGCAATTTTTATGACATCAACGAAGCAGAAATTTCCCGTGCAGGGCTTAAGCTTACAAAAGCCTTTCAACGCACACGCTGGACGAACGGTGAAGTATACCTGTGGCTGGCAAATCAAAAACAAACCGGCAGGGGCGAAGGAAATAGCGGGCTTGCTTTTGACCAGTTGGTGAATAAATAGAAGTGATATCATTTATTACAGGAAAAGAAATATCTCTGAAATGATGACAAATAACCCTTATTAATAGGAATGCTGGTAGATGTCTCTTTGTCTATGGCAACATCTATGGAAAATAAATCGGGTGTTAATATTAACCGGCTTCAAAGTTTTGAAAATACCCTTGAAAGTATGATTAAGAAGGTTGCGCAATACAAGGATGTTGATTTTCAAAACAAGATAACTATAAAATTGTTTGCTTATGGTTTTGGATTTGGAAATCTCTTTTCTGATTTCCTTGGTTTAAAAACGGAAAACGTAAAAGATTTGCTGGAAACAGATCATTCTCAAACTTCTACTATTTCTCTCATTAAATTAGCTGATGAATGGTTAAATTATAAAAAGCATTTAGAGAGTTTAGTATTTCGATGGAAGTCCGTACAATGTTGAAGTGGGAAATTTCCTGTTCAATCAAATTTCACGAGGCTTAATCATTTTTCCTGACATATTATCTCCCTGCGACTGGAAAACACTACAGGGTTGACAAGAACTCTATTTGAACCACGGGACGGTAAAACAGTAGAAGATTTTACCAATAAAGGAAGAAGATAGCAATTATACCTGGAAATATTACAATAATTGAGAACAATTAAAATTAAATTCTAATAAATTTCAAACGTATCACTATCCGATCTTACAACAACTTTCATTTTAAAATCTCTTGCCTGAATATTGTAGTACAAGCTCTCCCATCTACAACTTTTGTGCTATTGCCCTTACACACCTGCATAGTTAGTTTTACTATGCTTTTCAATCCAAGAATCCATCTTTTGAATCTTTTGCAATAATCCTACCCTGCATTCAATCACCGGCAATGGAACTACTAATTGAAGACGACTATACACGAATCATATATGAAGCCAGAGAGGAATTCTGTATAATAACCTTATCATCCTCAATAGTAAATGCCTGTCAAATGCTTAAAAAAGAAAAAGCATTATGTAAAATAAAAGGCATAACACAATATAAGGTTACCTATGTTAACAAAGACATAGAAAAAAAAGGCGCTACAGTTTTTATGATCATATTTCGGCGGTGCATGCACACAAAAAAAGAACAGATGTGGGTACAATCGCTTGAATTAAAAAGCAGCTATTTAAACATACCAATAAAACCTGCAACATAGGCACATCATTTCTAATATTTTATTGCTATTGAAAATTGTTTGTTTTAGCGCAATCTTTCGGCGATTACAATAATATAAACCCAAAGTTTGATAACATTAAACGCGGCGCTTACACCATTGAGTTGGTAAACAATGCAGGGCAGGTAATATACCGCAAGCTTATACAACTGGCAGAAGGCAGCAGCATCCGCCGCGTAGATATCAATAATAATATTACCTCAGGTATTTACCAGGTAAGAATAACAGGCAGGGATATGCGAAAAGTGATAAAAATATTTAAGCAATAAGGAGGTAAAAGGCAGAAGGTGCAAGCGTATAAACCCTTGCACCTTCTACGCTGCTTATTTATTCACTAATACACTTAACTTTACTCCTTAAAAATGACAGGTATGAAACTAAAAACATTTTTCATTACGTTGATCCTTATGTGTGGAATAGCATATGCACAAGATCTTCAGGTGCAGCCTGTTGATCCGGGTGGTGATCCTGATACAGAAGTACCCATTGATGGTGGTGTAGGTTTATTGGTAGCTGCAGGCATAGCTTATGGCGCTAAAAAAGCACACGATAAAAGAAAAATATCCCGAGAAAAACACGTAGTCAATAACCCCTAATAATTCCTGAACGTCCTTGTTCTGTTTATTTTCAGATCACGCAGCATGCCTGATTTGGGAAAGATAGATATATTGAAGGAACGCCAGGGGCCGAACGGTGTAACGTTTATAGACATCTGCCAGCAATGCATCTCGCGGGTGATATACATGCTGAAGGAGGGAATTTTCAATGTACGGAAATCAAAATACCCGTTTGCGCCCATTTTCCATTTTTCAGTAAGGCTGAAATCGCCATTGAACTGAAGACTGGATGAAAAATTTGTTTTGTATGTATAGCTCAGCGAGTCTGTTTGCAATGTTTTACTAAAGCTCAGCGAATAGGAAACATTCACTGACCAGGGAATATTGAAATCAACGAATTCAGAAGGGTTTCTTCTTATATAATCCATCTGCGACTGCATTTCATCTGCAGTCAGATTATCATAGTTATCATATTGATCCTCCACTTTCTTATCCTTCTTTTCATCTTTAGGTTTACTTTTAAAGCTGGTAGATACAGCAAGGCTTCCATTCGTAATACGCCCTAAAGAAAACTTCTCTCCTGACCAGGCATATTTATTCACCCTGTATCCGTACTGGTCTGTTTGATAGGGGTCAATATTTGCACTTGCGGTAATATTTATTTTTTCAAACAGCGTGCTCCTGGCATATATATTAAAATTGGAAAGGTTAAACGAATCTGCAAGCAGGTTATAACTGCTTGTTATCCCAAACCCATCAATTATTTTTACCTTCTTCACGCCTTCTTCTTCGCTTTGCTCATCTCCTGCACTGGCAGTATCTCTTTTGTTCCTCACTTTCATTTCAAGAAAATTATCAATACCAAACCCAATGCTTCCCGATCTGCCGTAACCAAATGAGCCATATGTTGACCCGTCAAACTGCGACAACATCGCGTAATGCCCTAAGCTATCTATTTTCGTATTGCGATAATATGATTGAGACAGATCCGGTTTATACCCTATGCTTAACTGCGGACGCATGGTATGACGTATAGCCTGAATTTTAGCATCTTTGTTTTTCATAGTAAGCGTTCCGAACATGGATGTGCTGAATGATATAGACATTGAAATATCCCGCGCGGTAAAAAAGCCTTTTTCAATTTGCTTGCTTACAGAATTGGTAGAATCCACCCATTGCCGGTGCAGCTTTTGGGAATACCATCTTTCCTGGTAACTGAAGCCCGGCGATATCTGTATAGGACCAAGCTGCGGCAATGCAAGTGTTATTGGTATATTATGCTGTGCGCCGTATTGAAAAGTATCGATCAATTGCCTGAAGCTAAAAGCGGTATCATAAAACATCGCCTGTCCTTTTACACTACCAGTATATCCTATTCCTAATTTCTGGTACCATTTTCCCGAACCTACCATTTCTTTTGGTTGCAGCGGATATAATGTCGTTACATTAAAATTGATATCAGGAAGATTAAGATTAACCGTTTTATTCAATGTATTCTGCGAATGGTTCAGGTTTACAGATAAATTATATGGTTTGTTGATCCACGATTTTTGATATGAAATGGAAGAGCTTAACTGGTTTGTAAAAGCAAGCGGCTGGCTATAGCTGTAGTTTGAACTATTGGTTTGGTTTACATAAGCATTGGTAGTATTATACTTTGCATATGAGCTCGACATAGTGTTTACACTCGCCGAAAAACTTACGCCGGGCCTGGCCTTGCTATCTGTTCTATGGCTCCAGTTTAAAGAATAGCTCTTTGTTTTGTTATAATCCGGATCACCTTTAAACCCGGTATGCATATTTTGATAACTGAAATTCAGAGAGCCATTATATTTATACCTCACGCGGTAGGTTGGCGATATATTTAATCGCCAGCTTCCGTAAGAATAAATATCAGCCCTTGTAGTTATATCAAAATTATCGCTGATCACTTTATAGTAACCTAACCCTTCAAGACCAACACCCAGGGTTTCAATAACTGTAAATTGCGGCGGCAGAATACCGGATTGTCTTCCCTGCTTCATCGGGAACATACCAAAGGGCAATATAACAGGCAATACCGGAACGTTTTCAAATTCTACGCCTACAGGCCCGGTAACGGCTACTTTCTTAGTTATATATTTTATTCTTTTAGACCTGAAAGCAAAGTGCGGCGTATCATAATTACAGGTAGTAAAGCGGCCTTTGTACGCATATATCGTTTGAGCATCTACCTTTTTTACTACTTCCGCAAAATTATACAACTCTGCCTGTTGAAAATAACTGCTGTGCGAAAGCCCCTTCTGTGTTTTAAAATTAAATTCCAGGCTGTCGCTTTCTGTAACAATATCAGCCTGCACCAACTTTGCCGGAGCTATCACTTTGCCGGCAGTATCAAGCCTCATCCGCGCTTTTACAATATTGGTCTGCTGATCAAATATTATTTCAGGGGCCGTAAGATTGATGTCTTTATATTTTACATCTGTTTCACCATATAAAAAAAGCTTCTTTCCTGAAACATCTAATATCATTGAGTCCTTAGCCTTATAATCTATCGGCCCATCAATAGAATCTTTAGACATTTTTACGCTGAATGTATCAACCACTTTTCGCTTAGCCGAGTCAGTTAGTAGCAAACCAGTACTATCAAGCAAAATATCTGTATCACCAACTATAGCCGTATCTTTAGATGGAGGTAAGCTGTCTGTAATTTTCTTTACCGGTATAGTATCTTTTGAAGGTGGAATGGTATCAGCAAAAGCTGTTAAATTATTGTAAAAAGGAAAATTACTTTTGCTTTTTGACCATGCATTATACGTTATTGCAATAGTAAGCAGCAGTAAGGTTGAGGTAAATATATAATTTCGCTTAAATTTGCGACGTTTATTTCTCATATAATCAACAGGAAACAAAAATAGCCATATTACAGGTAAGAAAACGTGAAGAACTGATTTGAATTACTAACCCTGATAAATTTTAACAACGAGATGCACAAAAAACTATTTGTATCATCTTTTTTTATTCTGATCTCCCTGTTATCTTATAATGCTTCGCTGGCACAAAAGAGCCGTATTAAAACAATTATTGTTGATGCGGGCCATGGGGGAAGAGAACCCGGAGCTAAAGGTTCTTATTCTACTGAAGCACAAATAACATTGGCGCTTTCCCTTAAAGTAGCGGCATTGCTTGAAAAGGAGCTTCCTGACACAAAAATCGTTCAAAGCCGTACCACAGACGTATTTCAGCCGGTAACGGAAAAAGCGGCTTTTGCCAACCAGAACAAGGGAGATTTATTTGTATGCATACATGTAAATGCCGCACCGCCTATCCGGCATTCACAAGTTACCGGTTACAGGAATAAAGTATATTATACCGGCAAGGGTAAAAACAGGAAAAAACATACCAAAAAAGAACCTGTTTACAAGGTTTGGTATACGCCTAACCCCAGATATGGAACCGGCACTTACGTGTGGGCAGCAGACAGAGACGATAATAAAGCAAGTGCAATGAGTGAGCGCTTTGAATCTGAAGCTGAGGTAAGTGATGATGTGCCCGACCCGAATACACCTGAAGGTCTTATTGCCAGCCGTCTGTGGGTACAGAAATATTTTAAGAATAGTGTTCGCCTGGCCAGCATGATAGAGAATGAATTTGTAAAAATAGGCCGCAAAAGCGATGGCGTGCTGCAGCGAAATGAAAAAGGTATTTGGGTACTTCAGGCAACCAATATGCCGGCAGTGCTCATAGAAACCGGTTTTATCACCAATAAGGAAGAAGAAGATTTTCTTAACAGCGAGGAAGGCCAGGAACAGATGTCTGCAGCCATTGTGAGGGCTGTTGTAAATTTTAAAAAATTACTGGATAGCTCAAGAGGTGGTGCCGGAACAGACAATGCTTCTGCAAACCCTGCCCCTGTTAAAACAAAAAACACGGTTACCGCAGCATCCGCCACAAGATCTTCTGGCAGCAAGACCCAATCCGGAAAGTGATCGCACTTTGATGTAATACCCTATTTTTGCATTGAAAGTGTTGATTTTGAATAATAAGTAAACGGTGTAAATCGTTCATCCTGGAGTTTTATGTGAATATTATATAATGTGGCCGGGATGTTTTCATAAACAGGGGAACCTGTTTTAAATTAAAACGAATAGGATGAAAGTCTCTAATGAAACCAAAGTAGGTGCTCTGACTGCTATTGCTATTACTTTACTGATACTCGGATTTAATTTTTTGAAAGGCAAATCAGTGCTTGAAAAAACTTTTCACCTGTATGCCAGGTTTACTGATGTAGATGGGCTGGCAGTGTCCAATTCTGTTATGATCAATGGCTTGCCCGTAGGTAAAGTATATGCCATTGAAGAAGCCGATAAGAATCTTACAGGCATTATCGTAACCATTAATCTCACCAAAAATATCAATATCCCTCAAAACTCACTGGCATATATTTCATCCAGCTTATTGGGCAATACAACACTTAATATAAAGTTGGGAAATGAGCAGGTTTATGCAAAAAATGGCGATACACTAATCACCAATATCTCACCGGGTCTGCTGGAAGAGGTTACAGGAAGGCTTGATCCCACCCTGGTAAAAGTAAATGCTGCGCTGCAATCAATGGATTCTGTGCTTAAGCTTATAGGTGGCGCCCTTGATGCAAATGCTCAAAAGAACTTTCAGAATATACTTGCCAATCTTGCTATATCAACCGCGCATCTTAATACTTTATTGAATGCACAAAGCGGCGCACTGGCTCAAACCTTATCAAACGCAAGTGCATTTACAGGTAATCTTAAAAAAAACAATGATACCATCACGCAAATATTCTCCAACCTTAATGCTACCACAACCAAATTGGCAAACCTTGAGCTGGAACAGACTTTAACAAAACTGCAGAATGTTGCCGGCGAACTTAATACTACCTTGAACAAAATAAACACCAATGATGGCACATTAGGCTTACTGATGAATGATAAGAAACTGTATACGAATCTTACCTCTGCATCAAACAGCCTGAATGTATTGTTACAGGATTTCAGGGTACATCCCCGCCGTTATACCGGTGGATTGGTGTTTGGGAAAAAAGACAAATCAGCACCGCTAATGACCCCGTTACCAGATACTTTAAGTACTGTACCGGTTGATAAAAAGAAGTGATGAACACATTAAGGAGGATAGGATTATCTGCATTATTTATAGTAACCATATTATTTGCGCTTGCGCAACAAAAGCCTCCGGTAACCCCTGCGTCGCCCGCTACGCAGCAGGATACTACAAAAAATATCAATCTTATACGCTCCAATGTTTTAAGGTTTGAACAAAAAGATTCTACGGAACTACAAGTGCTGGTAGGCGATGTGATATTGCAACAGGACAAAACACTTTTTTACGGAGACAGCATAGTAATGGATAAAACAAGGAACGTAATTGAAGTTTTTGGCAATATTCATATTAATGATTCAGACAGTGTAAATGTGTACTCTCAATACCTCATATACTATGGCAATACCAAAATTGCCAATCTAAAAAAATCAGTTAAGCTTACAGATGGTAAGGCTACCCTTACTACAGAGGAACTGGAATATGATCTTAATAGTAAAACCGGCACTTACGTAAATGGTGGTAAAATTGTGAACGGTTCGTCTATCCTTACCAGTAAGGAAGGCTATTACTATGCGGATACAAAAGACGCCTACTTTAAGAAAAATGTAAAAATGGTTGATCCTAATTATACAATGGCAACAGATACACTTTTGTATAATACGGAAACACAGGTAGCCACATTTGTAGCGCCCACCACAATAAATGACGGAAAATCTATTATCCGGACATCGGATGGTTCGTATGATATGAACAGGGGGTTGGCAAATTTTGGGAGCCGCCCTACTATTGAAGACAGCACACAATTTATTACAGCAGACAGTATTTCTTTTGATAAGAATACAGGGGAAGGTTTTGCCAGGGGAAACTTCGTGTACAGAGATACCGCCCAGGGAATAACGGTATTGGCTGAACGAAGTTTTTTTAACCGCGACGCTAAGACATTCCTTGCTACCGAAAAGCCATTAATGATCATTAAGCAGGACCAGGATTCCCTGTTTCTTACAGCAGATACTTTATACTCAGGCATACGCCTGGACACTACATATGTGCAGGACTCTTTAAGCTTAACGCAGACAACCAAAGCAGATATCAAAGGCAATATACCCGATGCTGTAAAAATGGACATTCATAAGCCGTTACCCGATAAACTGCAGGATAATATAGCAGGAAGACCTGGAATGGGAGCACGCCCTGGCGCAAAGCGGCCACCTGCGGGCAAAAAACCGGCAGACAATAATCCACAACTACCAACAGATATTAAAAGGGATATACCACTCCCCCCGGATACTTCAAAGTCTATTGCAATCCTTGCAAACCCAATAAAAGATTCTTCGTTTGCAGTGCCTGAAGCAATAAGCGACAGCACTAATATTGACAGCCTGGCAAGAGTTATTGCTTTGAACAAAGCTGCCGCGGATAGTATCTTTAAAAAAGACTCACTTCGCAAACAGGATTCCATAAAGGCAATAGCTGCAAGAAAAATTGACCGGGTTGACAGTGTTCGTTTTTTTGTAGCCTATCATCATGTAAAAATGTTTGAAGATTCGATGCAGGCAGTTTGCGACAGCATGTTTTTCTCAGGCAAAGATTCTATTTTCCGGTTATACAATGACCCCATCGTATGGTCGAAGGAAAGCCAGATATCAGGAGATACCATACATCTTTATACAAAAAATAAAAAACCGGAGCGAGTGGAAGTATGGGAAAATGCTTTCAGCATAAGTAAAAGCAATGATCAGTTTTATAACCAGCTGAAGGGCAATACTATCAATGGATTTTTTAATGAAGGCGAGATAGAACATATACGAGCCAAAGGCAGCGCCGAAAGTTTATATTACCTGCAGGATGATGATAGTGCTTACACCGGCGCTAACTATGCTAAAGCCGACCTGATCAATTTATACTTTGCTAAAAAAGAACTGGATAAAATCTCGTGGATAAATGATGTGGAAGGCGGGTTCTATCCTGTGAACCAGGTACCTGAAGACCGGCAGCGTTTCAGAAATTTTAAATGGCAGGAAGCGAGAAGACCTAAGACAAGGGCTGAGTTGTATCAGTAATAACGGTTCTGTATATTTTATTAAACTGTTTCCCAATCTCATCATAATTATACTTCTTAACCGCATCTTCCGCAATCATTTGTTTGTCAAACGAAGCATATTTGTCCATCATATCAAGCATAGCACCTAGCAGCTGATCTTCATTTTCTGATTTAACCAGTATACCATTTGATTGATCAACGGCTTCTGGTATACCGGCGACATCTGTAGCAACAACAGGTAATCCGCAGCAAAGCGCTTCAATGATCACACAGGGAAAATTTTCGTAGCGGCTGAACATTACAAGCGCGGAAGCCTGCAGCATATGCTGTGCAACTGCTGCATAGCTGAGTTCTCCCTTTAAATATACAAACCCCGCCAATCCCAGGTCATCAATATATTGCTGCATGGCATTATCACCATTTCCTATCAGTTCCAGCTCCCAATCCTGCCTGATATTTTTGAGCTTTGCGCAGGCATTAAGAATCCCTGCAGTATTCTTCTGATAGCTCATTACAGAAATATGAACAAACCGGAACTTCACCGGCATAGTTCCTGGTTTATAAAAAAAATAGTTGGTGTTTACAACATTATGAATTACGCTAACAGGTTTTAACGCAAACAGCTTCTGTATAATATTGCTGTCATGCCGCGAAACAGATGTAACAGCAATTGCATTCCGGAAAACCGAACGAACATTTTTACGAAACCAGGCAGACCTGTTTTCAAATGTATCGGACGGACCCGGCACATATGTAGCGGAATGTTCTGAAACAAGATAAGGAATACCCCATTTCTTTTTTATCCATTTAGCAATCACACCTGCTTTCATAGGCACATGTACATGAACGAGATCAGGAACACCGTTTTTATCAAAATACGCTCTTATTACAGAGCGGTATGTTTTATAATATTTCCAGTTGTAAAAAAATTTATCCAGGATTTTAATTCCCGTTCGGGGGAACTTGAAATATATTCTCAATTCCCTGACTCCTTCATTTAGTATTTCTTCCCTGCCTGTTTGTGGTATTGCTATTGTTTCGCCGTGTTGTTCAACATATATTACGGATATATCAGCAAATTTTGATACCGCACGGGCATGGCGTTGTACGAAATCTCCTTCTAGCGGAGAGATTTTATTGGGATACCAACTTGCCAGCCAAAGTATTTTCATGTCATGTTGCTTGTATCATTTCAGCAAAATCATCATTGAGTAACCTCCCCAAAGTTTAATGCTTAATTCTTTATTGATTGCAAAACTTATTTTCCTCAATTGTTTTTTTACAGATAATTTAAACGTTGCAGCCGGCTTAATATCCAGGTCGGGTTTTGAATATTCAAAATCAATAACAGTAAAGCCAATATCAGCCAAAAACCATAATACCATTTCCTTTGAAAAATAATGAATATGTCCTACCGCATTTCTTTGTTGCAATAATATATGCGGTCTGAGCAATGACCAGCAACACAAATCAAGTGGAATATGAAATATAAAATATTCGCTTCGTGCTTTCAACTTCCGTAAAAAGCCATAAAAATCATCTATATGTTCAATAACATCTATAGCTAACAACAGGTTGGTTTGAGGATAACCATCTTTGGTATAATCATCATTTATAAATTGTACATTACCGGTACCTTTTTTACAGGCAATGGCAATAGCATCAGGAGCAATATCAAACCCCGTAAATGTTTTTGCACCCAGATCTTTCTTAGCAAGTTCTTCCAGAACTCCACCTGCTCCACAACCCACATCTACTATATCAGCTGGTAAAATATTATTTCTTTTCAGCAGTTTATGAATTATAGCCGCCTTCCACGAAGCATCTTCAAGATTCCAGTTTTGGTTACGCTCCAGGTAACTTCCTCCTGTATAAAATTCATTACTGCTTATCTTCATAAACGGGGCTTCCAGTTTTCTACAATCATTTGCTTTAATTGATAAAAGTCTGCCATACTGATTTTGTAAAACCGCAGATAAGATATTGAATTTTCCTTTCTGAAAACTGAGAGAAGAAAAATATGATAAAAGATATATCCGATACTGCTGACAGTGGCAGCGCCATTTATACCATACCGTGGCGTAATAATCATATTACCGGCAACAATCACTCCTAAGGTAAAACATAAGGTTATAACATTAATCTTTATTCTTTTAACGCCCGCATAGTATGCTGTTACAGGATACAACATTACTAATGCCAATACACCTGGTATCAGCAATAAAAATGAAGTATACATTTCGTTGAATGTTTTACCAAAAATAAATGGAAATAACCAAAAACCTGTTGCTGCAAGCCCCAGGCAAACAAATACATATATCAAGAGCAATACTCTTGCAATAATGGCAATCTTTTCACTTATACGACTTTCACCCGAACCGATAATTGACGGGAATACCGCGCTGGCAATAATTGACGGCAAGATGAAAAGTGTTTGTGCCAGCTTTGATACCTGTATATAATTTCCCAATGCTGTGGCGGAACAATAATATTCAACAAACCAATAATCTATTCTGTATACCAGAAAAAAAAGAATATTCGCAGAAAAAGCTACAAAACTATATTTCGCAATTTTTATAAGATCTCGTTTCACCGGTATCTTAAACAATGCCGGCCTAGCATATTTTGCATAAAACAATATTGCCGTTAATACACCCTGTATAAGAAACCCGGCGAAAAATATATTTATATATGTTTGAGAACTGAACAATAATCCATTGGAGAAAGGAATTAAAGCGACAAGCACGATGTTTATCAATGCAAGTAACATGTTGGGCAGGGCAAAATTCTTTTTGGCGTAAAAAGCCGCAGTAAAAAAGTTAACAAGCATACAGCCGGAAACATAACATACCGCCGGAAAAAATTGTTGAGCATATGATTCGGGAATAAAGCCAGCATATATAGATACCTCTAAGAGAATAAACACCACAATAGTGGAGAACAGCGTCCACAACACCGAGAAATTAGCAAGTTTTAATACCGGCACTTCACCTGAAGCAGTATAATATGCCACCCCAGACTCCATGCTTAAACCTGATATGGCAACAATTAGCGCGAAATTATTTACAACAAAATAAATAAGCCCGCTATACGATGCTTCGTAATAGCGGGCTATCATAATATTCAGCAGCAGCACAGATGCGAAGTATATACCCCTCCACAGTACACTTTGATATATAAGGCTGCGAAGTTTCATTGATTATTTCAATGCATCGATAATCTGCGTGAAGTCTGCAGCGACCAGCGAAGCTCCTCCAACCAATCCTCCGTCTACATCCGGTTTTGAAAATATTTCTTTAGCATTACTGCCTTTTACACTGCCGCCATATAAAATCGGAACAATACCGGCAGTTTCTTTACCATATTGAGCGGCTAATACAGCTCTGAGATGTTGATGCATTTCCTGCGCCTGGTCTGCAGTGGCGGTTTTTCCTGTTCCTATTGCCCATATTGGTTCATAGGCAATCACTATTTTTGCCAGTTGCTCTGCAGACAAATGAAAAAGACTCTCTTTTAATTGTTGTTCCACAAAGCTGTTTTGTGTCCCTGCCTCACGAATGTTCAAAGGCTCTCCGCAACAAAAAATGGGTGTAAGTCCGTAGCTTAATGCCATATCCACTTTCTGTGCAAGCAATGCATTGGATTCAGAAAAATATTCTCTTCTTTCAGAATGCCCCAATACCACATATTCCACACCAAGAGAATGAATCATTTCTACCGAAGTTTCCCCGGTATAAGCTCCTGATTTTTTTTCGGAACAGTTTTGTGCCGCCACAAAATAATTAGGATGACTGCTTACCTTGCTTTGCGCAAGAGCGAGATACGGAAATGGAACCGCGAACACTACCTTCTGATGATCTGAAAGTTGTTTGGACTGCTGCAGCAGGTTATTTAATAATTCCTCTGCCTGCGTAATCGTAAGATTCATTTTCCAGTTGGCGGCGGCTATTTGTTGTCTCATTATAGTGTTGTTTTATATAAATGTTTTAAAATGGCGGTTTCTTTATCTGTTAATTTTTGATGCTTCAGCTTTTTCCAGTTATCAATGTGCTGCAATGCTTTTTCAAGAATATACCGGTCGTTTACTCCCCATGTAAAATCAGGGATGTGTTTAGCGCTTAATCCTTCTCCAAAAATATTACAGGCTACGCCTGCAAATGTAGCAGTATTCAGTGAAGTATTAATAGCGGTTCTGGTATAATCTCCCATCATTACACCACATTTTAATCCTGCGTTTATATGCTCACTACCCGGAAATAATTTAATGATATCGCCGGCATCGTTTTTTATATTTGAATTGGAAGTGCCGGCTCCCAGGTTGCACCACTCTCCTATTACCGAATCGCCAAGATATCCATGATGCGCTTTATTAGAATAACCCATCAGAATACTATTTTTTATTTCTCCGCCTGCATGGCAAAATGGACCTATAGTAGTTGCGCCATATATAGCTGTTCCCATTTTAAGCACAGCAGACTCGCCCAAAGCAAATGCCCCTCTTATCATGCAACCTTCCATGATAGTTGCATTGCGGCCAATATATACCGGACCGGCAGAGGCATTAATAATACAGTGCTCCACTATTGCGCCATCTTCAATAAAAATATTTTCAGGAGCTATTACCCTATTGGTGTCAGCAATTTTTTTTGACTGCCTGCCGCCTGTTATTAATTGAAAGTCGAAACGTATTGCTTCATCATTATATTGAAACAGATGCCAGGGATAGCTGATATAAACCACTTCCCCATCAAGTTGTGTTGTTTTATTAAATGCTGAAATTTTTATATCATCTACCTGCACATTTTGATGCTGCTCCGCACAAAAGGCAATAATATTATTCTTATATACAATAGCTTCGTCACGCTGCAATTCATCCAGCATTGCCGGCAATACACTACCGGGAAAAATAGCAGCATTGATAAAAAGCTTTTTCCCCGGGCTCATTCCCCTATTACTGATGTATTCCGCTGTGAGCGTTTCTACCTTCTTTCCGGTAATATATTCCCATCTTTCTTTGGGTGTTAATATACCAAAACGAATATCCGCTACGGCCCGTGTTTGTGTAAAGGGAGAAAGCGATCCTCTTTGAGTAGTATCAAATAAAACGATATCCGTATTTTTCAGCATATGCTCAAAGATCAGTTGTGAATAAAAATTTCCAAAATAGTATTACAGGATTATTATTTTTCTTCTTCATGATATACATCTTCAGTATTTATATCCCAAATATTGCTTTTATCTTTTCCACCCTCTCGAAGATTTTTTACAGCTGCCATTGCAGTAAGCACACTATGATCGGAATTGTTGTATTTATGCATCCCGTTCCGCCCTATCGGAAAAAGGTTATCAATATTATCAAGGAAATTTCTCACAATATTAAAGTTGCGATAGCCTCCAAAATAAGAGGGGTATGCTTTTTTTACTTTTACAACAAATGTATCTTTTACATTCTCCTTGTTAATTAACCCGATTCGTTCCATTTCTTCTGTTGCATTTACGGCTATAGCACGATCATCCATTTTCCAGAATGCATCTGTTTCATTACAAAAATATTCCACTCCTATCCATACATCACCAGGATTTTTTACCATATAAGAACTCCAGTTATGAAAAAATTGTACACGCCCTGCGCTAATATCAGCATCCTGTATATATATCCAGTTGTCTGTAAAAGTTCCTTCTTTCTCAGCGATATCCAGTTTAGACGCAAGAATACCTACAATAAGAAAATCCCGGTATTCAAGTGAACGGGCAGCATGCATTATCTCTGCAGGTACTATGATATTTCTTATCCCTTCAACCAATGCTTTAACAGGCATGGTTGAGAAAAAATAATCTCCATGCAATATTTCTTCAACACTTGTTATGGCGTCCTTCACTGTTACGCTTTGTACCTGCAACTGTTCATTCAGATTTAAACAGGTAACAATTTTATTGAACAAAATGCGTCCTCCCCTTTTTTCTATCTCGTTTGCAACAGTTTCCCACATTTGTCCCGGTCCGTATTTTGGATATAGAAATTGCTCTACAAGACTTGTACTTGTTTTTGTCTGCTGAAGTGTTTTATCGGTATTAAAAAGTGAGCCTATAGTATGCTTCAGTACCTTGGTTACACTAAGGTCTTTTATGCGCTGACGCCCCCAGGTGGCAGGTAACTGATTGCAGAGAACGCCCCAGACTTTTTCAGTATAATCCTTAAAAAAAGTTTGATATAATTCTTTGCCAAACCGGTTGATAAAAAAATCTTCTAAAGATTTTTCTTTCCTGCGCGGGGCAATTTTAGCAATAAAATAGGAGAACCCGATCCTGATCATCTTTGATAATCCCAGGCCCCTGATTGTTTTACTATTCAGTTGAAGCGGGTAATCAAAAAATTTATGCTGGTAGTATATCCGTGATTTCCGTGGACGTATCATCATCACGTTATCATTACCGGAAGGTTTATCAGCGGGTGATAATACGGTTGTTTTATTTTGATAGGTAATTTCGACAGGCTGACCGGTAGTATTTTCAAGTGGTAAAAATTGCAGCCACCAGTCAATTACCTCTGCAGATTTTGAAAAAAACCTGTGACCGCCAATATCAATTTTATTGCCTTTATAATCTATCGTTTTAGAAAGGCCACCTGCCTGGCTATCACATTCTAATACAATGGGAACAATATCCGTTGTGATCAACAGCTCATATGCAGCTGTTAAACCAGCAGGACCCGCTCCTATTATTATCGCTTTGTTTTTACGCTCCATTTATGCAACCCTCAATTTTTTGTTCCCCATACCTGATTCTGAAAATGTGAAACTCAACAACAAAAAAGCTACCAGCCATATATACTCTCCCATTGTATGTTCTATCGGAATTGCCGGTATATTAATTATATTAAGAACCAATCCTGCAAAAATGAGTGTATACGATAACCATTTTTTTGACGAAAAAATTATACCTGACACCAACAATGGCATCAACCGTTGAACAGTATAATACTGATGTCTGTATACAGGAGAAAATAAATCCAAAATCATATATAAATAATATCCGAAAATTGAAATGTTTATAATTGGAATATTTCCCCAATTTTTTGTATACCACCAAAAAATTGCTAATGCCACCACAATCAAAAAAAATGAACTCCAAAATAGAAAAGCAGTGGAATGTCTTTTATGAAATACATTATCGATTAAAACAAAAAAAAATCCGTTCTCTGAATAATTAAGATGCGAATACTGCTTAATAGCTTTATCCATTGCCCTCATATTTAGACCTCCCCATTCATTATAACCCGGAGATTTGGTTTCTTCTTCAAAAACCATTGCCTGCCCAGAGTGAAATCTTACGTACTGTTTAACACTATTAAAATAAGTTTGCCACAAATATCTTTCGCTGCTGTTACCAGCAATAAATAATAAAAAGCCTGCTACAGGTAAAAGAAACACTAGTTTAGTTCTCACACTAAACATTCCCGCAATAATTAAAAATGGTAAAAAGGCAAAAACAACATTAGGACGAATTAAAATAAGCATTATACAGATAACACCACAAACAAAAGCATAAGGCAATTGCTTAAATTTCCTGAAAAAATAAAAGAAATGAAAAAAAAGAAATGAGATAAACAGGTAGAGTTGCCCGGTTACAGTCAAAGACTTCCATGCTTCTGTAAAAAGAAAAGCAATCGAAAATGTAAGAATCACCAAGCGGTTGAGCATACCTTTTGACAGGTACATTGACAAAAAAGTCATTATAAAAAGAAAAAGATACTGTGATTGAAGCCACAGTATTTTAATAGTTCGCTGTGGAAATTCAGCTATCGGATATAACAGTTCATGAAAAAAAGGGCTGGCGGTAATATTTGAAACATGTAGAGAGTCGAAATTATTAGGGTCATAATATCTTAATCCATGTTCTTTCTTCCACTCGTAAAAAGAAGGGTCCTTCCCATCTTTTTGCAGCTTGGCATCTACAATCCTGTTGCGCAAATCAGCCTCAGATATTTTAAGTAAATTTAAATCCCTGTTAATCGCTTTCCATATACAAAAGGCAGCAATCAAAATAGCTATCCCTGATATAACAGTCTTCATTCAACTAATTCACTTTCTTTGTCTCTACATAAAAATTCCTGTCTACCAAAAATTCAGTACCTGGTTGTTTTACTTTTAGCTTTTTCCATTTTTGCGTTGGCTTTATCCAGTATTCCGTACCTCCGGCTTTTACCTTTAAAGGCAAATCAAATCCGTTTATGCAGTTGGTCCAGCGATAAGTAATTTTTCTCCCTTCAATTTTATATTCAAGCACCGGTATTTGAACATTGTTCAGGTACTGATCAAATACTTTCGAAAAATCAATGCCGGCTTCTTTGCTGATGTATTGCTTTACATCCGCACCATCAACGGTTTTATGATAAAATTTTTCATTCAATCCTCTTAATATCTTCCTGAATTTTTCATCATCATTAATTACCTGACGAATGGTGTGAATCATATTTCCTCCTTTATAATACATATCACCCGAGCCTTCCTGGTTAACACCATATGGGCCCTGTACCGGAAGCTTATTCTGTATCCTGCTTCTCGTACCTATCACATAATCATTGCCTGCTTCTTTGCCAAATTCGCAGGTTACAAAAATGGTTTCTGAATAATTGGTAAAGCTCTCATGCACCCACATATCAGCAACATCATTGGAAGTTATATTATTACCAAACCATTCATGCCCACTTTCATGCACAATTATGAAATCCCATTTTAATCCCCAGCCTGTCTCCGACAAATCGGTTCCCCTGTAACCATTGGCAAAATTATTTCCATAAGCCACAGCGCTCTGGTGTTCCATACCCAAATGCGGCGCTTCAACCAGCTTATAACCATCTTCATAAAAAGGGTAAGGCCCAAACCAGTGCTCAAAACATTTCAACATTTGGGCAGCCTGCTTAAATTGTTCTTTTGCTTTATCAAGGTTATAATCCAGCACCCAATAATCGCAGTCCAGTTTCCCTTTTTCACCTGCAAAATCTTCGTGCCAGTGCGCATACTTGCCTATATAAGGAATGATATTATAATTGTTGATAGGATTGGTTACCGCCCAGGTATATGCTGTCGTTCCATCACCGTTCTTAATGGTACTTCTCCATCTTCCATTCGATACTGCAACCAATGTATCAGGAACGATCATGGTTACTGAAGCGCTGTCCGGTTCATCGCTCTGGTGATCTTTACATGGATACCAAACGCTTGCGCCAAGTCCCTGGCAGGCAACACTGATCCACGGGTTTCCACTTTTATCTTTACTCCATATTACACCGCCATCCCAGGGCGGGCGGATGGCAGGACGGGGAATACCATGATAATATACTATAATATTCTTTATTGCTTTTATTTCCTGATTTTGTGGTACACTCACAAAATACGCATTCCCATCTCTGCGAAACAGAAGCGATTTACCATCAAGTATAACACTATCTATATCCAGTCCTACCTGCAGATCAACCTGCATTTCTTTTGTGGGGGTTGACAAAACCTGGTAAGCAATAATATTCTTTCCTGCTATGCTCCGTTTATTAAAATCAAAGCTGCAGGTCAAATCATATTTTGTAACATTCCACCAGCTTCTTTCAGGTGTTATGGTGCCCCTGAGCGTATCTGCCCGTGTAAACTCGCCAGGCTGATGTGTTAGCTGCGAAAAAAGCTGAACCGAACAAAAGGAAAGCAGTAATAAAACCGCTACAGACTTTATTTTTTGCACTATACAAACGATTTAAGCGCTAAATTTAGCATGATTTACGAATACCGCAGACAAATTATGGTGATAAACCCCAAAGTTCCTTTAAACGGTAAGTATCCAGGTTCACATACCCGTGCATTTCGTTTAATTTCTTCCATAACAATACTACTAATAACAGGTATAATCATGTTATTGGCAGGTTGCAGAAGCAAACATAATAACACAAAAAAAATATTTCGCTACAATCAATCTGAAGGTATAGCTTCATTAGATCCTGCTTTTGCAAAAAATCAGTCCATTATGTGGGCAACACACCAGTTGTACAATACACTGGTAGAAGTTGATGAAAATATGCAGATACGTCCATCTTTATGCAAACGCTGGGAAATATCCGCTGACCGTTTGACATATACTTTTCATCTTCGAAATGATGTATATTTTCATGATAACACCGCTTTTCCCTCCGGAAAGGGAAGAAAAATGATTGCAGGGGATATAGCTTTCAGCCTGCACAGGATCATTGATAAAAAAACCGCATCGCCGGGCGCCTGGATCTTTAATAACAGGGTTGATCCTGTAAACGCATTTACGGCGTTAAATGATTCTACTTTTCAATTAAAGCTATTAAAGCCTTTTAATCCCATACTGAATATTCTGAGTATGCAATACTGCTCGGTTGTTCCTCATGAAGCAGTAGCGCAATATGGCAATGCATTCAGGAGAAATCCCTGCGGCACGGGTCCTTTCAAATTCACGTTGTGGGAGGAAGGACAGTTATTGCTTATGTCGAAAAACGAACATTACTTTGAAAAAGACAGTGCCGGCAAAAACCTGCCTTATATTGATGGCATTAAAGTATCTTTTTTAGACAGCAAAGCAACGGAGTTTCTTGAATTTACACAAGGCAAGCTTGATTTTGTAAATGATATTGACGCGTCGTTTAAAGACGAAGTGCTGACTAAAAAAGGAGAACTGCGAAAGGAATGGAAAGATAAAGCGGCTTTAAGCAAACACACTTTTCTAAATACAGAATACCTCGGCATTCTTGCTGACACAAATAATCCGTTATTAAAAAACAATCCACTCAGGCTAAAAAAAGTAAGGCAGGCAATTAATTACGGCATCGACAGGAGTAAAATGATCATGTATCTCCGTAATTCATTAGGTCTGCCTGCAACAGGCGGTTTTATTCCGGCAGGATTACCTTCTTTTAACGCACAAACCTGGGGATATGATTATGATATTGCAAAATCTGCGCAACTGCTGAAAGAAGCCGGTTTCCCTGAGGGAAAAGGCCTGCCGGAATTTACATTGCTTACAATACCTGTATACGCAGAGTTGGGTAGCTTTGTTGCCAAACAACTGGAAGATATTGGCGTGAAAGTGCAGGTTGAAGTAGTACAAAAAAGTTTGTTGCTGGAACAAACGGCTAAATCAAATGCATTGTTTTTTCGTGGAAGCTGGATGGCAGATTATCCGGATGCGGAAAATTATCTCAGTGTTTTTTATGGAAAAAACCCGGCACCTCCCAACTATACAAGGTATAAAAATGCCGCATACGACAAATTATATGAACAGGCTTTAACAGAAGAAAACGATAGCCTGAGATACAAAATGTATAATGAGATGGATAAAATGATTATTGCAGACGCGGTTGTTGTTCCTTTATGGTATGATATGGTTGTGCGGCTGATACAGCCCCGTATTCGTAATTTTGTGCCCAATAGCTTAAACCTGCTTGAGCTGAGGAAGGTGGCAATAGTGAATGGTGAATAGGCAATAGTGAATGTGTGAAAGGTGAAACGAGAAATGAAAGGTAGATGGTATAAGGAAAGAAACAATGGTAATAACCAAGACAGTAAAAATGACAAGCGTTTTTAATAGCTGACGGCTGAAAGCTGATAACTGAAACCTATTTTAATATTATTTCATGAGCATAGACCCCCGTTATCCGATAGGAGAATATGAACCGCAGCCTTTTTCTGCACAAACAAAAGAAGCATGGCTGGCTGATATAAAATTTCTGCCACAGCTTCTTGAAAATGCGATATTAAACCTTGATGAGCAGCAATTACAAACGCCTTACCGAGATGGCGGCTGGACTGTTCAGCAACTGGTACACCATGTTGCCGACAGTCATATAAATGCTTATTGCAGGTTTAAACTGGGAATTACTGAAGATCATCCCTCTATAAAACCTTATGAAGAAAAACTTTGGGCAAACCTGCACGATAATCATTTACCCATCAATATATCCATTACACTTTTGCATGCATTGCACAGCAGGTTATATGATTTGCTTTGCAGCATTGATGATAACACATGGAACAGAACGGTGTTTCACCCTGAAAGTAAAAAAACAATGACATTATGGTATTTGCTGGGCAGCTATGCATGGCATGGCAAACATCATGTAGCACATATTACTTCTCTTAAACAAAAAAAGAACTGGGCTTAAAATATTTATATGAAAGATCTTAGCTGGAAAGTATTATCATCTTCTTACTTGTTTAAAGATTTATGGTTTACGGTTAGAAAAGATAAATGTGTAACACCGGAAGGTACCGTTGTTGACCCCTATTATGTATATGAATTTCCTACCTGGGTAACCGTAGTAGCATTAACAGAAGACAATAAAGTTATTACGGTAAGGCAGTATCGCCACGCATTGGGCGAAACGTTGATGGAAATACCCGGAGGTTGTGTTGATGATACCGATACATCATTAGAAGAAGCCGCCGCACGTGAGCTGCTGGAAGAAACCGGTTATGTATGCGATCAATACGATTACCTGGGTAAAATATCAGCCAATCCTTCTACCAACAACAATATCATGCACATGTATCTTGCCCGCAATGGTAAAAAAATAAAAGAGCAGACGTTGGATCATAATGAAGAAATAGAAGTATATCTTTTAACGATAGATGAAATAAAAGCATTACTGAAAAGCAACCAGATACTACAGGCAATGCATGCTACCTGTTTATTTTACGCATTGAATAAATTAGAAGAAATGAGCTATTGATAAAAGAAGAAAGCATCAAGTTTCATATCGTATCCGGCTTTCGCCTTTTACTTTACTTAACCCGATGCTTTCGTGAGAAACTTCCTTCTTTTTACAGCGCTCTGTTTCTCGTTGTTATCATCTTTCCGTTGCCGAACTTTTGATAACGTTTGTTCTATAAAGATAGCATACATTACCAAGTGCTTCCAAATTTTCAGCATACTTGATGTACACCCGATTCGCACATAGTTATACACATTGCATTTATAATAAAAACCTATAGCCAAAAATGAAAATTGCATATATCGTTTATAGCGGCGCGGTAAAATATTTACCGGCAAATAACTTTAATGAAATTGAAGATCTCCTGCCTTTTTTACAGCACAAAGGCTTGAACATAACTGCCGAAATTTGGGATGACCCCGCAATAGATTGGAAAAAATATGATATAGTGCTCTTAAAAATGCCCTGGGATTACCATGAAAAATACACTCAGTTCAAAGCATGGCTTGATAAAATAGAAGCTCTTGGCATTAAAATGCTTAATGATTTCCATTTAGTGCGATGGAATATGGACAAACATTACCTGGAAGCAATAGCAGTAGCTGGATTGCCTGTTATTCCTTCTATATTTCTTGATAAAGGATGGAACGGAGCATTATCATCTCTGTTTGGAAAATTGCAGGCAACTAAACTGATCCTAAAACCATGTGTAAGTGGTGGTTCAAAAAATACGATTATAATACAAAGCGATACAGTAGCAGACCAGGCAGATAACATTTTATCGCTATTATCACAGGGTGATTTTATTGCCCAGCCGCTAATGCCGCAAATTGAGGAAGGAGAATGGTCTTTTATATTTTTTAACGGCAGGTATAGTCATACTATTATTAAGAAGCCTAAAGCCGGCGACTTCAGGGTACAACAAATTTATGGAGGAACAATAGTACCGGTTAACCCTGAACAAGCGCTTATTAAAAGCGCTGAAGCTTATGTGGAGCAATTTGCCGGCAACGCTTTATATGCAAGAGTAGATGGCTTAATCGCAGACGGGCGCTTTGTGTTGATGGAACTGGAGCTGATAGAGCCGTTTCTTTACCTTTCGTATGGTGACGGTGCTGTAGAAAATTATTATAATGCCCTGAATGAGCAACTGATAAAAATATAAATTTAAAAAATACGGAAAAGCATAGCAGGAAAGTAATAAAACAAAAAGGTCTTCTGTAGACACAGATGACCTCTAACGATTGCTTGCCATATGAAAATTCTTAATAATCTTTATTTCATTTGTGATTACTTCAATATGTAATCATCTCTTTTCGGAAGCCGCTTTTCTTCATCTTCTTTTCTCTGTTTCCGTTTACAGTGTAAAAATAATACAGGCGTGAGCAGCTGACAAAACAACTTATTGAAGATTATATCATCCCAAGAGAAATAATAAACGCCGAAAATCCTTTACAGTAAAGGATTTCCTTCAAAAAAGATTATGATGTCCAAAGTCTAAAAGATGGGTAATTCTTTAAAAATACAAAAGCGAAATGTTGAATTTCGCTTTTGTATTAAAAATAACAGTTATGCATTAAAAATCTATTCAGCCGGTATTTCTGTTAAAGGCGGCACATTATTCTGGAAGCCGTCATAGCCTTCATTTTGATTAATTACACCTGATACGTTATTATTTATTGTTAGTTGAGGTACTGGCCAAAGCACATGATATGGACTAATAGTATACTTATCCCCGTGATTTGTTGTTACTCCTTTATTATAGAATTCAGTTTTTTCCATAATTCTGTCATAGAAAAAATTATCCTTTGAAAAGTTTGCAAGTGTATATGTTTTGCCATTATATGCCGCTTTGCCTGTCATAGCAAAAATATAAGCTATCCTTGTTAATTCTACTTTACGGGGCTCTTCATAATATAATTCTCTTGCGCGCTCATCCAGTATAGTGCCGATATTTACATCTCCTGCTGTTATCGGCTGTGCTCCCGCACGTTCGCGTACTTTATTTATATCAGCTGCTGCAAGATCATTCTGGTCTTTCCAGTAATAGGCCTCTGCCCTCAACAAATATGTTTCTGCAAGGCGAAAAACGTACCAGTCTGTGTGCCCTCCACTTGGAGTTGCGTTTTGAATATCCGGAATATACACTTTATAATGAGGCCAATCGAACCAACTCCTTATCGTATCTGTACACAGAATACCTCCATTTGAATTGTACTTCTGCAATTTTTTGCCATAATATGGGTCATTAATTTGAGGATCTTTAAGTGTATAATTGTTGTATACCAGGTCTTCCATCCGCATCCAGTTACCCGGAGCATGCCTCAGATCGTTGGGATCAGTCCAGATCATGTGAGTAGAATACCAGGTACCTCTGCATCGGCCTATGCCGCGTCCGTAATCTGTTGCCTGGTCGAAATCCATCTGTGATTGGTTCTTTTTTAACGCATCGGTAGTTCCTTTATTTCCGGTTGGTGTATTGATGTTTGAGAACCAGAAAGGAACTGCCTGACGCATCGTTGAACCGCCACCGTCGAAATCTCCTACATTCATATAGCCATCCCTGTCAATCACCAGCATCAGCGCTTCTGTGTTAGCTGCTGCAGCTTTATTCAACGGGCGGTGCAGGTCCCATATTACGTTCTTTGTAGCATTGCCTGCATCAATTCCAAACCGTGCTGTCATCAGGGCGTGAACGCCATCATCAATTACACGGGTGGCAGAAGCAATTGCATCGTCAAATTTACCAAGCGCCAGGTTTACTTTAGTAAGCAAATGACTTACTGCACCCTTTGTCACTTCCCCACCGGCAGCTTTCACCGGTACCCATTGTTCTGCAAACTCAAGATCTTCTTTCATCTTTTGTAAGATCACCTCCCGCTTTACGGAATAAAAATCAACTTTCGGCGTAGTTAATTCTTTCATTATTGCAGGAATATCGCCAAATTCGTTGGTAAGCATATAATACCTGTAAGCCCGGTGAAAATAAGCCGCGCCTAAAACAACATTTTTCTCTTCTTCGGTTTTCCATTGCGGCAGATCAATATAGGTAATGGCTGTATTAGCGTACTTGATCCCTTTATATCCTTCTGTCCAGTACCAGCCAATCCTGTTCCAGTCGGTACTGTTTAAATTGGCGGTTGGTGTAATCAGGAGATTCAGATCCTGGGCGGGGCCTGATTTATCTGTAGTTCCTTCAACCGCAACTTCCGAAAAAATGTTTTGAGTAATAATAGGCGCTCCATCCCCAAACCATTCATAGCGAAGATTGCGTTCGCAGGCAATTAATGAGCTTTTTAATCCATCTACTGTATTGAAAGTAGCTTCAGGTGTATAGAAAGATAATGGTTTCGGCTCTAAAAAGGCCTTTTTACACGACCCCATAAGTGTAAGTATCAGCAATGCTGTTGCCGGTACTATAACTTTATTATTAATCTTCATTGTATAAATTTTATTTGTGATTAAATATCAGGCTTTATTCCTTCTTCAAATCTTATAGAGTAAGATTTATGCCCAATGTATATATTCTGGGTGTTGGTCCAGGTGAGCCACCGGATGCCCATTCAGGGTCCCAGAAATTCCAATCAGGGGCATAAACGCCTGCATTTTTAATAGTAAAATAAAATTTCAAATCCTGAACATGTACACGGTTTAATAAGCTTGGTGGAAGCGAATACGCAAGCGCCACATTATCTAACCTTATAAATGATCTCTTTTTATACACGCTATATGTTGCGCTTCCATCACTTGAAAATAATCGCGCATAATCGTTTATCGGATTTTCCTCTGTCCAGAATGGAAATACATAAGAATTCACACGATCAGGAAAAGCATTACTCCTGTTCTTTGCCTGGTTAAAAGCAGTTGATTGTCCCCAGTAGGAGTACATTAAAAATGAAAAGGTAAAGTTCTTGAAAAATGTAAATTCATTTCTCAGTGTCCACCTGAAACGTGGCTCTGTATAACCAAGGAATTCCCGGTCGTCATCTGTATATTTCCCGTCATTGTTTACATCTTTTATTTTAAAATCACCTGGATAAACGCCATATTTTCCAGCATCGGCTTTTTCTTTGGATTGCCATATACCTAAAACACGCTGATCCCAGATTACATCCAGCGGTTGCCCGATGAACCATTTATTGCCTTTGTCATTTTTTTCCCTTTGCCCTATTACATTGCCATTCGTATCTATAACATCCTCCATTGCTCCATAAAGATGTACAATTTTATTTCGGTTCAGGGAAAAATTAACAGAGGTATTCCATGTAAAATTAGGATGCTGAATGTTTTTTGAGTTAAGCGCAATCTCTATGCCTTTATTGTCTACCTGACCAAGGTTATCCCATACCAGGTCAAATCCCGTAACATCAGGCAGCGATCTCTTTACAAGTAAATCATTCGTTTTACTTTTATATACATCAATACTTCCATCCAGCCTGTTATTAAATACAGAAAAATCAAGTCCAAGGTTAAACGCTGTAGTGGTTTCCCATTTTAATAATTTGTTTTGCATATTGTTTACATACAGTTGTGAAACCTGTGTTACAGCACCATTAACAATATGCAGGTATTTACCGGTTTGCAAATCTGCAAGCGCTACATACCTACCGATATCCCTGTTGCCATTTAAGCCATAGCTGACACGAAGTTTTCCATAATTGAGCCAACTGTTCTGCATAAAGGATTCATCACTGAATACCCATCCAAATGCGGCAGACGGGAAAGTTGCTCTTGGATTGCTTTGCCCAAATGCAGAATAGCCATCGCGGCGTACTGTGAGCGTAAGCATGTACCTGCTTTTATAAGAATAAAACAGGCGTGCCATCAAGGCATCTGCAGTACTTTCTTCATCACCTAACTGGACGGCATCACCTTCATCACTATATGCACAGGAATTGCAGGCAACTACCTGCGTGGCGGCGCCCAAATTATGATAGCTCAAGATATCACTGGGTTGAAATCCGGTAGCCACTACTTTATTGCGCCATACATGAAACTTTTCCGCATTGGCAAGCATGGTTACGTCAATATGATGATCTTTACCAAAGTCTTTCCCCCAGGTAAGCAGGTTATCAATCTGCCATTGATAAATATTACGGTTTTCCCTTGTACCTCTTCCGCCTATTCCTGCCCAGTCCTGCCATTGTGAAGATTCCCCGTTAAAATAATTATACCATTCAAAACGGGGCGTAAAATTCGCCTGGTACTTTATGCCGAAAGGCAGCGAAACTTTTGCGTATAAGCTAGTGTTAAGCTCATAATATTTTTTAAGCCGGTTGGTATATGTAGGTACGCCAAAGGGATTACGTCCTCCGCTGGCCTCATCGTTAGGAATATACCGCAATTTGGTAGAGTCATCCGTATAAAATGAACCCCAGGGAGAATTAGCTGTAATTAGCGTCCAGTCAACGGGTATGGAACTTTCATCGCGTATGCTGAATTGCGTATTCATACCCACGCTTAAAAAATTGGTTACTTTTGCATCAACATTAAGCCGTGATCTCGCAACATTAAACTCATCACCTTTAATTGGCCCCTGGTTATTCATATATCCTAACGACCAGTAATAATTTATTCCTTCCTTCTTTCCCGATAAGCTAACATTATAATCCTGCCTGATGCCATTGCGGAACATCATATCATACCAGTTTATTGATTGTCCTTTTTTATAATTGGCAATTTCAACAGGCTGAACATTTAACCTTGTCAGCCATACAGTTACAGGATCTGCAGTAGGGCTTGAATTATCGTAAGTAAGCCATTCTTCTACTGAAACACCTGACGGCAGGGTACGCGGATCATCAAACCGGTAAGGTTGTGCATTTATATTAGTGCTGTACTTACCATACCTTCTCCATACATTCAAAAAATCATCTGGATTATACACCTGTTCATTCACACTCATAGTTGCAACACCTACACTGGAATTTACATTGATAACAGGCTTGCCTGATTTGCCTTTTTTAGTAGTGATTTGAATAACACCACTTGCCGCTTTTGCACCATATACAGCCGCAGAGCTGGCGTCTTTCAATACATCTACAGTTTCAATATCATTAGGATTGATATCTGCCAATGCACCATAATAAATAATACCATCCATTACTATCAACGGGCTTGATCCTGCGTTGAGTGTATTTTTTCCACGTACCTGGAGAGAAGCATCCCCTTTTGCGGATGTAGCAAATCCAACATTCAACCCTGGCACATTAGCTCTTAAAATATCCTGTACCGATGCGGGATGTTCATTTTCTAACTGGGTAGCCTTTACTGACGATACAGCTCCTGTCAAATCTTTCTTCTTTGTAGTACCATATCCAATTACAACCACCTGATCAAGCGACGATGCTTCCGTTTCCATGGAAATATCAATTGTAGTCCGGTTTCCTACCGCAATGGTTTGTGATTTAAATCCTACAGAAGAAAATACCAGTTTTGCATTTCTTGCAACATTACTGATCTTAAACCTACCCTGGTCATCGGTAGTGGCGCCATTTGTGGTGCCTTCAACAATTACAGACACGCCGGCTATTCCCTCCGGGCGTTCGGCAGATGTTACCCTGCCACTTACCGTAACATTTTGTGCGATTGCGTTTCCCCATATACCTGCAAAAAAACATAGCAGCAGGAGAAATCTGTGAAGAGATTTTTTCATCATAATAGCAGCTTTTGTTAGTTAATAATGATTTTGTTGAAAAAAATTAATGAGCTGTGGGCTTTCAGCTTTCAGCCGTCAGCTTCCAGCTATCAGTATTCTGCAGCCGGTAATCAGCAATTAGCCGACTCAAGTGAATTTTGTGCTTTAAATCACCCACAGCCGAAAACTCATAGCTGATTGCTGACCGCTAAAATCCAATAGCGTTGCCTCCGTCAACGGGTAATACAATTCCTGTTATATAATTGGCGGCATCACCAGCAAGAAATGCCGCGGCATAGCCTATATCATCAGGTTTTCCAAGCTTAGCCATAGGTGTGCGTGATAACACTTTTTGTTTTCTATCGGGATCGCTGTTTAATGCTTTTGAAGACATATCTGTTTCAATAAAACCCGGAGCTATACAATTCACTCTTATGCCCAGCGGCGATAGTTCTACTGCCATTGCTCTTGTCATTCCTTCAATAGCAGACTTAGACGCTGTATAAGCTATTACCTTTGGAATACCATACTGCGATGCCATTGAACTAATCAAGAGTATAACACCTTTTTTTCGTCGGGTCATTTTCTTTGCAAACTCCCTGCTCAGCGCAAATACTGCAGTCTGATTGGTTGTAATGATGGCTTCAAAATCTTCATCTGTTACATCCAGTAAGTCTTTTTTCATATTAATACCGGCATTGTTTACCAGCACATCAATAGTTCCGTGGATACTTTCTATGGTATCAACAAAAGAAGGAATGGCTTCAAGGTTAGTCAGATCAAAAACATGACTGGTGCATAATGGCCCGATATTTTTACTTGCGTCTTTCAATTGCTGTTCATTTCTGCCTGTAATAATCACTTCGGCACCATGGAGTGCCATTACATTTGCTATTGAAAATCCTAACCCTTTACCTCCACCGGTTATCAATACCTTCTTTCCTGTTAAATTAAATTTGCTTTGTATATGCATAACATTCCCTATTCAGAAAAAATTCGTTAATCTGAGCTATCCTTTTTTATAAAAATCCGAGCTTATATTATTTCTTCATTGCTATCTCTAATGCCTTTGTGGTTGTGTAGTATTTCGCCAACATACCGGGTACTTCCCATTCCGGTAATTTTTTTTCTCTTAGATATTGAAGGTACCGTTCCATTACCTGCCCGAAATGCGCTTCGTGCCCCACATCATACTTAGCAGGTATAATAACTTTCCATTCCTTAGTATTTATTTTTTCAACGCTCACACCGGGATATTTTGTGCTGATGGTTGCAATAGATCGTGTAATGACACTATCTGCATCTTTACCATTGGCAGGAATAATGTAGAGCACGGGTTTAAAATTTTCTTCCTTACCCTGCCTTATTTCAAGTGTAGATTTTGTTCCTTTCACTATTGCATGATGTGAGTCGCCACCTGCTTCAGCTTTATAGTCCCACCGTGCTATAATTTTTACAGGTATACCTTTTATGGTATAATTCATTTCGCCGTTGGCATGTGTTTGCAGAATAGAATCCTTTTCAATAAAAGGCTTCAGGTAATCAGGATACTCATTTTTACCAGTTATGCTGGCAAACTGTGTTGGCGCAAGCAGCGTTGGCCATATCCTTGCTGAAGTAATATTGATATCCTTGCTATAATCAAGCGATACTTCGGGGAAGCACTGCCACTGCACAATATCTACCAGGTGCGTTCCTACATCCGCAATAGCATCTCCCTGTTGCGCAGGATCGAAGAACCATGAAGGACGAACCAGCGGCTTGCCTGAAACGTTCTTGAAAAAATAATGGATGCTCTCAATAAATACGGATGGATCTTTCTCGGAACCCTTTTTTATTTCACCAAATAGCGCCGGGTCATGCATTAATTCTTTTTGAATAATATTAGTGATCTCCGACCTTTCCGTCATAATATCATACAGCAATACATTGTTTTTCTTAGCTGCTTCAAACGCTTCAACCAGTTTGGTAAAATTACCGGTATTAATAGCCATGGGCTTATCACCCAAAACATTCAACCCTGCATCAACCGAACGTTTGATATAATCTGTTTTCAGCCGGTTATTGCCTGCCAGCACTACCACATTGCCTTTCTTTTCAGCAAGCATTTTCTCTGCAAAATCAGCACCTTTATATACCACTTCATTCCAATGTGTTGGGTTTTCAGCCCTGGTATTATATTGATTGATCAGGCTCAGATGCGCATCAACCTCTGCTCCTTCCGGCGCATATACATACACGGTAGTATCAATATCCGGGTAGCTTGTTTTCTGCACCAATGCCGCGTGAAAATGGCCGGGATCAAGTGTTAAAAGCCTTACCATACTGCTATCATTTTTTTCACTATCTGCTTTTGTTTCAGATGGCGACTGGCATCCGAAAGCTGCTGTTAAAGCCGCAAGAATAATTGTTGTAATACATTTCATCATGTTACCAATCTCAAATTTTAAATCTCAAATGTCAAATCTTACATTGTTGTTTTTACATTAAATCCTTTATCAATCTGGTAGGGCCATCTTTCTGAACGCTTCAGCATGAAGTTAGCCTCGTCATCATTTTTAAATCTTTCCAATACAGGGTCCCAATATAATTTTCGTTTAAGCTGCATGGTAATATTATTCAGCAAACAAACAGAGCAGGCTCTGTGCCCTGCTTCTATCGGCGCGATATTGGGCTCTCCTGTGATGATGGCATTAAGCCAGTTGGCATGATGCTCCTTGCTGTCAATCAAATGAATTTCGTTGGGACCTATTACAGAATCAAGTATCTTAGGATTGCTGGCATCAAGCGCTTTGCTGTTATTGCCTTTTTTTATAGGATCGCTGGCGGTTACAGAATAATTTCCCCTTGTTACAAAAATCCAGCCTTCATCGCCGACAAATTTTACTCCATTCGGATATTCATTGCTTGCCAGCACTTTTACACCATTGGCAAATATTGTTTCTGTTTTAAAATTACCATGCACATCCCACAGCGCCTTTTCATCCGGCCAATCCGCAGTGCCCGAAAGTTCTATCGGGCCGGTATCTTCCGTGCCCATACCCCAGTTGGCAATATCAAAGTGGTGCGATCCCCACCCGGTGATCATACCTGCTCCAAATTGTTCGCAACGCAGCCAGCCGGGTCTTGAAAAATCATTTTGTGGATGCACTAATTTTTCTGTGTAGGAAACATAAGGCGTTGCTCCAAGCCATTTTTCAAAATTGAGATTTGAAGGAATGGGCATTTCTTTTTCAGGCGTACTTTCTTTAGGGTTATCAACCGGAAGCCCAACATATATCGTGTGCAATTTTCCTACTCGCCCGTTTCTTACCAGTTCGCATGCTTTTTTAAATTGCGGCATAGAGCGTTGCTGGCTTCCTACCTGGAACACAACGCCTGCACGATGCACTTCGTCGCTTAATCTTCTTCCCTCACTGATGCACAAGGAAGCAGGTTTTTCCATGTATATATGTTTGCCGGCACGGGCAGCGGTTATAGCAGGGAGTACATGCCAATGGTCTGGTGTAGCAATGATCACCGCATCAATATCTTTGTCAGCAATCAGTTCTTCATAATGTTCGTACGTTTTGGTGCTGTTGTAACCAGATTGACCTTTGCCGGCATAGTAATCATCAATAAACTTTTTACCCAGTTGTAATCTTTTGCTGTCAAGATCACATACGGCCAATACCCTTGAAGTTTCCTGCTTCATGGTGCCGGGTATATCCCAGTCGCGTGCAATTCTGCCGGCGCCTATAGCTCCAACATTGATGCGGTTAGATGGCGCGTATTTTCCCAGCACTGATGCAGGAACAATTGTTGGAATGTTGGCAAGCATTGCTGCGCCTGCAGTTCCTTTCAATGTGTTTTTTAAAAAATTCCTGCGGGATGAATTTGTTTTTTTGCTCATGATTATGTTTTTTCTATTATGGCAATCGTTTATAAGTTTTACTGTCAATCCAGTTATTATGTGAGAAGTGAAACATCAGGTGTGAGATCTAAAAGCTCATCTCGCTTTAGCCGTCTTCAATATCACTTCTCAGGTTTCACATAGCATCAGTACGGTAAAGGGTCATCCGGGTTTTTGGCTCTTGCTTTACTATAATCAAGCGGTTTGTTCTTTCCTATCACCCATATTATTCCACCCAATATATGCTTTTGAAATTCAGGTTCTGCGTAAGTTGCACTGTCATGCCCCAGGGATGTATACCATTGTCTTCCACCATCAAATTCATGACACCATACGGATGGAGAAGAAGTTCCTCCGTAATAAGTTGGCTTATCTTTATCATCAAGCGGAGGAAGATCATGCACGATCAGCACATGAATATCCGGGTTGTATTCTTTAAAAAAATAACACTCATCGTCCCGCTGCCATATTTTAGGCAGAAAAGAAGTAGAAGGATGCGTATCATCAATAATAATTTCTTTGAAAGGCTGGTGTTTTGCATGGCGTAAGAAAGACGCGCCTATCAATCTTTTAAACCAGGGCCACTGGCGCTCAGACCCTGTGGCAGAGTGTATGCCTACAAAACCTCCTCCTGCCTGCACATAACGCATGAAAGCTACTTTTTGCTCATCGGTATCAAAGGTTTCGTTGTTGGTATTATTGAAAATAACCAGGGTATATTTTTTCAGGTTGTCTTCCGTCATACTTGCCGCATCATCGGATACGTCTACTTTAAAACCCTGCTGTTTTCCTATTTCCTGTATAGCGGCTGTGCAGGCAGCCCTGTTGTCGTGTATATAACCTTTCCCATTTTTAGTATATACCAGCACACTGATATTTTTCCATTTTACTTTATACTCCTGCACAGATTTTTTTTGAGCACCTGCTGATGTAAAATAAAAAAACAGCATAATGCTCAGTATCACTTTTGTAATGTTCATCATTCTTTTCATACTTAATATATTATTTTTCCAGGCGTTCTATTTTTATTTCAGGAGGCGTAGCAAAACTTTTCCATGCATCTTCAGCCTGCTGTGTTGTTATACTATCTTCATATACCAGCATCCGGTATTTCAAAACATAATTATTGCCAGGGTAAAGCGGCCAATCTTTATTTCTGGTAGGGCTGAAACTGAAAAACACATCGCCGCGTTTATTAGCATCCACCGGCCATACCCGCATAGGCTCCGGGAAGTTATAATTGGTGGGATAACCCATAAATAAAATGCCGGAATGCCCTTTCTCCATATCGCCGTCTATCATACACCATCGTGCGGTTGATGCATCAGCAACTTTACGGTCTTTGCCTTCCGAAGTAAGTACTTTACTGTTGCTGTTGTTCCAGTCTTCACTTGCCCTGAAACCAAAGCCGCCATAGCGGTACTCTTTCAGTATTACAGCGCTGTCTGTAGCACAATTTAAGGAAGATGAGAAATCAATGAGCCACATTTTTTCTGCAATATTATATACACGCACATCCCATACTTCATTCATAGCAACTGTTTCTGCTCCCGGAGATGGTATATTAAATGCCACGTGTTGCTGCAATGCCCTGAATCCCGTGTACACATTACCGTTATAAGTATCAATAATATTACTGAATCTCACCGTTCCTTTTTTGTCACCAATATTCCAGAAATCTACTTCTTTACCCTGGAACAGAACATGCGTCCACGGATTCCAGATGCCCATATGATGATAATGATCAGGCGCATTGATGCGTGTGAGTATATTACCCGATGGCGACCACAACGGGTGTATGAAGCCACTTCTCTTAAATGCAGTATCAATGCCCTTTGGCGGATAATGCGTGGCATAATTGTATTGTATAACCCTCCTGGCGCCGGATGTAATTAAGATATTGCCATCTTTTGAGGAAATATTGAGCGGTTGCTTTTGCCGGAGTTCCCTGCTATTGCTGTTGCACAATTCAAAAACTCTTTTGTGCTTGTCCCCAGGTTTTATTATCCACCATAAAAAACGCTGTTGTCCGTTTTCAACCTGGAAAGGAACATTGACAAAATCTTTGCCCACAACTTCTCTTAGATAGAATGCGGAATCATGCAGCGTAGTAATATTATAAAGGGGAATATAAACAGGCGTACTGATGCTGTTGGTAACATTGAGCGTAAACCGCGCAATTACCTGTGCGCCTGCAGATGACAGCAGGCAAAATAAAAGCAATATAGTTCCGGAGAGGGTCTTTTTTCTCATATGCTGGTTCTGCGCAATCAGTTAAGTAAAAATAGGGAGATAGGATATCCTATCCAAAGCCGCTCTCAGCATAAATTACAGCGCCTTTTTTGCACTCGTTACCGGCAACGTTTGCATTAAATATTCTTCATGTAATTGATGTATAATTTCGAAAAGATTTATTCTCTTTAAAAAATTATTGCTTAAAATGTAAAACCTTACCTTTATTTTTCATGCAGAATGTTACCATTAAAGATATAGCCAAACGATTGGGCATATCGGCGTCTACCGTATCAAGAGCGCTGAGAGGAAGCACCGAAATAAATGAGGAAACAAAAAGGCTGGTGCAGGAACTTGCAAAAGAATTAAACTACACACCTAATCCCATCGCTTTATCACTTAAGGAAAAAAAGACAAAAGTAATTGGCGTAATTGTGCCTGAGATAGCTAATTATTTTTGTTCTGCAGTAATTGCGGGCATTGAAGATTTTGCTTATAACAAAGGTTACCACGTAGTTATTTTTCAAAGTCATGAGAAATATCAACGTGAACTGATGAATATAAAATTACTTGAATCAAGAAGGATAGACGGTTTGATCATATCTGTTTCTAACGAAACTAAAAACGGGAATCACATACAGGAGTTGATTGACAAAGGAATACCTGTGGTAATGTTTGACAGGATTTGTAATGAAGTAGATACCCCGCGGGTGGTAACCGATGACAAAGGAGGCGCTTACATGGCAACCCGTCATTTGATTGAGCAGGGATATACCAGGATAGCGCACATGACCATGAGCCCGCAACTATCTGTTACCAAAAACAGAACAAATGGCTATACTGAGGCATTGAAGGAATACAATATTCCATATCAGAAAAAATGGGTAGTTGCCTGTGATTTTGATATTAAACATATTAAAAGTTCAATACACAAATTGTTTAAATCAACACCCAAACCTAATGCTATCCTGGCATCGGCTGAACGCATTGCTATAAGAAGCATTGAAGTATTGAAAGAAATGAAACTGCGCATACCCGCGGATGTGGCCGTAGCCGGTTTTTTTGATAACCCCATCAGCCGGTTTATTGACCCTCCGCTTACCTCCATTCATCAGCCAACTTTTGATATAGGCCAATCTGCAGCAAGATTACTAATTGAAATGATTGAGGGAAATACGCTGCAGCACCAGTTTAAAACAATTGAGCTGAAAACAACTATAGAGATCAGGGAATCTTCGATGCGGAAGAAGTGAAATGGCTGATAGCTGTCAGGTATCAGCTGTCAGGTATCAGCTATTGCAATCATCACCACCGCGGTTGCAATGTTGGCCGTATGCGAAAGTGAAACATGTATATCGGCGGCATTGAATTGTTTAAGTGAAACCGCTGTTTCACCGAGTAAACGAACATGTGGTTTGCCAGAAGTTTCATTATATATTTCTATCTCACTAAAAGATGTGCCTTCTGCCCAGCCTGTGCCAATTGCTTTAAAGAATGCTTCTTTCGCCGCGAATCTTGCCGCATAATGTTCAAACTTTTTTGCTTTTGATTCGCAATAGCTGATCTCATGCGCAGAAAAAACCAGTTCCCTGAATCCTTTTTCTTTATTGATAGATACAGCAATGCGCTCTATCTCCACTATATCTATACCTACGCCGCTAATCATGGCTTTTAGTTTGCTTTTGTGATGCAGTTATCTGCTGCTGAATATATGCTTCTTCGTTCTTTGTGGCTATTTCTTTGGTAAGCGCCTGTTTATAATATTCAATTGCTTTAGCAAAATCTTTATGTTTAAAACTATAATCTCCGGCAATAACATAAGCATGATAAAATTCCGGGTTACTGGCAATCAAGCTGTCAGTATTCACTTCCAACCCTTCACTTATCATATGCTTGTATCGCCTGAAATTTTCAAACCGCTTGTATTGCGGGCTGTATAAAAAGCTGTCAGCGGGAATGGTTAAAACGCTGTCACATATTTCCTGGTTTTCTTTGAGCCCGTGCAAAGCAAAAATTTTATGAAGGTCATATGCCTTAAACTCGCCCAGTTGCCAGGGAGATGTAGATACCCAAACCAATAACTTCTTTGGCTCAAAAATAATAGCGTGATGTGCTATCAACTGGTTCATGGCTTTTTCATTCCCCATGCCGATATCTTCATTATGCAAACCATTCCTGTCTCTTAAAATTGCCGCGGTTTTCAAAACGGTATTTGCGCCTTTTTCATGCAGCAATTCTTCCAGTCTTTTATAGCGGTAGGGGGAAGCACTTTTATCAAGCTGCTCTATATTGGGTTCAGAAGCAATAAGCCCTTTACTCTGGAAATGATTAGAACAAAGAATGCGGTCTGACTGAGGGTCGTATACATCCAGCGTATCCGGGGTCTTTTCAATGATCACCGCTTTGTTATCAGCAGCAGAACCAACCAGGAAGGATTCTGATACAAACATTTTTCGTTTACCCGCTATCGTTACTGCCTCTTTTATATCAGATGCATATTGCAATATTTCTCTGGCTACCAGCGAAACAGGTGTTGCAGAACCAGAGGGTATGCCGCTTTTGGCAGCATTTATGGTAACGGTTAGTCCTTTTTCATTCATGCCCGAAACAACGCCGATAAAACCACCCCAGGTAACGCTCATAAATTTGTAACCTTCAGCAGGATTTTCAAAAGCTATTATCTTGTTTTTTGCAAAATCATCGCCCACATAAAAATCAAAATTCCTGCCAATGATCAATTGGCTGTCTGCAGATGCAGCATTCCATGTGCCGAAGGATGTACAGCCTACCAATGCCATATTCTGCAATGCATGCCCTATATCATGCGCTGCATGATAATTCAGAATACGCTGGTAATTGGTGCCGATATAATCATATTGATCAGACGCTGATTCGGAGACGCCATATATCTCCTCCTTATATTCTTCTGTTATATTTTTATCGAGGTTACGGTTAAACCAGCCTATCACATATTTTAAAAAATGCAGGTAAGATTTTGAAGGGATCAGCTTATTGATCTGCGCATTAAAATAATCTTCCTGCAAAACAACCAGTTCTTTTGAAAGCTTACCATTTACCACACCACGCTCAAATGGCTTGCCTTCCACGTACATTTCATATAAACCGGAATTGCTTTTACGGAACCAGTTATTACCAAGCGTATAAAAATTATTCCCGTGGTCTTCCCGCTCCCGTTGCAGACCTGATTTATCTGCTATTGCAGGCGGATCAATATCACTCACATATACCACGTAAGCAAACAGCAACAGCAATATTGCTATAATGGAGATAGCAATATACAGTAGCCATTTGCCTGCTTTTTTCAATCTATGCATTTCTTATTTTTTCTACTATAGCTTCATTGCCTAAAATAGTAATGCTTGTAAGCAACGCGCTGATGGTTGAGCCAAGCACACCATGTATATTAATATTCTGACCGGTAAGGTAAAGATTCTGCACCTTTGTGCGGGGCGAAATAAATGTCTTTAACGGGTCTTTATAATCTTTGGATATACCATATAATGATCCGTCATAATTACCGATATAATCCCGGTAAGACAAAGGCGTGGAAGTAGTATACGATTGAATACAGTTTCTCAATCCAGGGAATCTCTCTTCTACAAGATCAAGCAAAATTTCCGCCTTATATTTTTTGAACGCTTCATAGTTTTCTCCCCTGCTGTTTTCATTTGACACAGTATTGAATGTATCATGCCAGGGCGCCACCTCTTCATAACGCATAAAGGCAAAAATAGTCAGCGCTTCACCATATTCATCATTTTCAGAAGCCGGCGGCACAAACATGGCATAAGACAGCGGCCAATTATCTTCCGTATAATCTGTAAGATTCCATATCTCTCCTTCCTTATGATAATAATAGTTGTGCTTTATATAGGGAAAACAGTTTTTCTTTAAAGCGATATGCACAAGAAAAGATGAAATGGTATGCGGCAGGCTGCTCAATCTTTTGCGATAAATATTTTTGATGATCGGCGTTTCTGTCATCTCCATTGTTTTTGCCGGGTGAATATTGGAGATGAATATATCGCCATAAATTTTCCTGCCATCCGCAGCCTCCACATATATTACCTTATCCTCCTGCACCTGTATTTTTTTTACTTCAAAATGGCGGATGATCTCTCCTCCCATTTCACGGATATTCTTTGCCAGTATTTTCCCTATTTGCGAGCCGCCGTTAATGCATTTCCACGAGCTTTCAATATAACTGTTAAGGATAAGCGCATGTATATAAAAAGGCGTTTCATCAGGTCGTCCTACATACAATCCATTATTACCAACCAGCACAGCCTGCAATTTCAGGTTATCAGTTATCTCTTCAATAACAGTACGCGTATCTTCCCTCATCGCGTCTGCCTTTTCTTCAAATAAACCGTTGGTGCGCAATTTATACAGCGGGAATTTATCACAGGTTTCCTTCACTTTATCGCAGTATGCTCTTATTGCCGTTTCTTCCTCAGGAAAATAAACCAGCAATTGCCGCACAAAATTTTCATAGCCTTGTGCCAGTTTATATTCGTACTTATCTCCGCTTATAATAATACGGTCAAAACCATCTTCATCCATCCGCTGTATCTTCAGCTTATCCATTACACCCAGGTACTTAAAAACCTGGTAAAGGTTTTGTCCTTTATCAAGCCCACCTATATAATGCACGCCTGAATCAAAAACCACTTTATCCCGTGCAAAGGTTTGAAGGCTGCCTCCTATTTGCTTATTCTTTTCCAGTACGCAAACGCGATAGCCTTCTTTTGCAAGCAAAGCGGCAGATACCAAACCACCTATACCGCTTCCTGTAATTACTATATCATATTTATCTGCCTGCATTAATTTTTATTACTGATCACAAAAATAATATTGGATGTGTATTTTGTTTCATCTATCTCCCGGCAATACATACCGTTCGCCGCCGCTATCTCATGTATCATGCTGCCTGAAAGAAATGATAATCCTTTATCGGTTGTTTTATTGAATTGTAAAAGCTTTGTAGAGAAAAACTCAGTAAGCTTTGTGCCTTTGTGCTTTTCTACCCGCTCTTTATCACCATCCCGTATAATTAAAACACCGCCAGAATTCAGCGCCTGTATGCATTTTTCAATAATGTGCTTTTGCTCACCGGGTTGAAGATAGTGCAGCATATCTGCCGCGATAATACCATCGTATTTTTCAAAAACAAGATGTGTTACATCTGCATAAGCAAACTGTATGCGCTCATCCTTACTGAAGCAATGCTGCGCAACGGTAATTTTTTCTTCATCATAATCCGCAGCATATATTTCCCGCTCTATAGCAGCAAAACGCAGCATATACGGCATAAAGCCATAGCCGCAACCAATATCGAGTATTTTGCCTTTTTGCGGCAGCAGTTTATGAAAAACAGCATAATTTTTTTCTAACCCTACCTTCACCCGCATATACCATTCCAACACCGGGCCTTTGTAAATATAATTGTAAAACAATTTTTCTCTGTGCCAGTCCGGTTGTTCAAGCGATTGTCTTAACTGCTCAAACTCACTCCTGAAATATTTCCCTACCTGTTTTGCTCTTTCGGAATAGGTATTGCCGAAGGATATATTTTCCGGTGAAATACGTGGTAAAAATTTCAACACGATATGCCCGTCTTTCAGCATCATATCTCCCTTGCTCAGCGTGTAGCCTGTACCGTGAATAATAACCGGCAGTATATCTATGCCCAATTGTTCCGCCAGGAAGAAAGCCCCTTTGTGAAAACGTTTCATATTCCCGTCAGACGACCTGGTACCCTCTGGAAAAATAACCACGGAATAACCAAGCTTCACTTTTTCCCTGATCTTCTCCAGGTTATTTTCCACACCCATTGAAGCAGAATAATAATCAGCCATGCGCACCGCCAGCCCTGAAACCGGAGCGCTTCTTACCCTGTCATTCGTAAAAACGATCAGCTTAGGATGCATCATCATCATTACAAAATTATCCAGCCCCGACTGGTGATTACAAATAATGATAGCAGGGCTGGAGAAATCTTCTTTTAACGGATTAATGATCGCCTTCTTTACATTGCCCATTATATATATCAGCGACCTGGAGAATTTAGCGATCACTTTATGATAAAGCAGCTTTCCTTTCTCTTTATTGAAAGGATTAAGCTTAACGAGTATAATGCCGATAAGAACCAATAGTATGCTTCCGAAAATAAACCAGACCTGGGAGAAGATGGTTTTGCTGAGCGACCAGAACGTCCACGGATAGACGCCCCGTTTTACGCGGTTGCTGATTAAAAAATTAAACAGGTAAGGTATACAAACCTGCGATACCAGTACAACACAAAGTATACCTGTTACAGATATGGAAGCAATGGAACGAAGCGCAGGATGTTTGGCGAATATCAGCACACCCAGGCCTGCCAGTGTAGTCACCGCAGACAGGATAATTGATGATTTAAATGAAGACAGATTTTTCCTGCCGGTTTTATACTCCTGCAATAAACCATCCATAATAAATATACTGTAATCATCACCCAGTCCAAAAATGAGCGTTGATACAATGATGTTGATGATATTGAATTTAATGCCAAGCAAACCCATTATTCCCAATATCCATATCCATGTAATGAACATAGGAAGAAAAGCCATCAGCGCCAGCTCTATTCTCCCGTATGTAATAAGCAAAACGGTAAAAACAAAAACAGAAGTAATTAAAGCGATGCGGGTAAAATCTATATTGATCAGTTCAACAAACCTGCCGGTAAGATACTGGCGGTCCAGCACAGTGATACCGGCTTTATTATCGAAGGTTTCATATATAGCAGGTTTGTTGGCTGCTTCTGCTTTTACCAGCGTAACCACGGTTGTACGGTCATTATATTCCACTATATAATCATCCAGGAAAGAGCTTCGCAATTGATGAAGCGTAGCGGTATCAACAACTGTGTATGTTTTGTTAAGTAAATCAGTAAAACGATCAAAAGCGGTTGCACTATAGCCAAGCGCTGTGCCTTCCTTTTTTATGACTGTTAAAACTGCCGCTTTTTTCTCCGGCGTCCAGTATGCATTCCAGCGCTGTATCCGTTCCTGCTGCAATGCTCCTGATATAATGAGTGAAGAAACGCCGGAATATTTATTGACAATGGATTTATCTTTTAGCGCCTCTATATCCTGCTGCACTTTTTCACTTTGCAAAAGCGCTTCTTCAAGATTTTTTCCTTCAGCAACAATATATACGGATTGTGTAGCCGCCTGGTTGATCGCGTTCAATTTTTGCTCTGCCTGTTTTAATGCAGGAGGCATATAATTCATATTGTTGAGATCGGTTTCAAAACCAACTTTCTGCGATGTAAAGGCAAAAACGATCGTTAACAATAGTATTCCGGCTATAATAAATTTATTATGCTCCGGGCGTAATGCAGCCAGTTTGTCAATCCATGAATGGCTATATTCATCAGCATTCTTTTTTTTATGCTTACTGATGAAATGTGGTAAAAAAATAAGCGATGAAAGCGCTGCGCCTATTAAACTGAAGCCCGCAAATAAACCGAGGTCTTTCAGCATATCAGACTCGGCAAAAGTAAGACAGAAAAAACCGCCGATGGTTGTAGCACTACCCAGCGTTAAAGGAAAAGCAAGATCATCAATTACCTTTTTTATATCACCCGTATGCCGGTAATGATTAAATACATGCAGCGAGTAGTTTACCGCTATGCCCAGTATAACCGAACCTGTGCCTATAGCAATTACAGATATACTTCCCCTGATTAAATATACCGCTGCGAGTGCAAACAATGCTCCTGCAACCACGGGTATCATAATTACCAGCGGCGCTGATTTTCTTTTAAAATAAAAACCGATGAAGAGCACAAGGAAAAGAACCGTTATGCCCTGTGTTAGCCCGGTATCTTTACTGAGTTGTTCCGCATTGCCTGCCGAAACTGCCGTTGCACCAAAATAGGCAACACCTATATCACCTGGGCAGGTAGCAGCGATGCTGTCGAGCCCGCTTAAAAACAGTTGGTTTTTACCTGTATTGTTAGGGGGGTATACCGGTGTAATAAAAAGCAGCAGGTTTTTTTGATCTTTGGTCATCACACAATCATCATACAACTCAAAATTTTCATCGTATTGTAATTGCTGCAACTTTTTTAAAGCGATGAAAGATATGCCTGAAGGGTCGCCGGCAATCATATTTTTTAATGCAAAACCAGCGGGTGAAGTCAGCAGCTGCAGGTTGTGCTCAAGCGTTCCCTTTAATGTGCCGGGCTGAATCAAGCTATCAATAGTTTGATAATCCTGCGGGGCGAGATAAACAGGCAGGTGTTCATTAACAATATCAAATAACGTTGCCGTCATGTCATCATCAACACGGTAATTTATCTTACGGATATAGGGAGCAAGTTTGCTGCTGACATGCTCAACAAAAGTATCTGCAAATAATATCAGGCTATCAGGCGATACCGCATTCGTATCTTTCAATGATACCATCACCACCAGTTTATCCATAAATTTTGAATGCTGAAAAACTTCGTTCAGCTTTTCAACTTTCGGATCCTTAGGCAGTATCCTTGATATATCTTCTTCAAACTTTAATTTGCGGGCAAAAAAAGCGGAGAATAAAATAAACGCTGCAAACAGGCTGTACAGCAACCATCTTCTTTGCCTGAAAAAAGCATATATGTTGGAGAAAAATTGCTGCATGGGTTGATGTTAAACTACGGTACTCGTCTTTTTCTTAAACACACTCAGCAGTATCCATGTAATTACACCGCCTGCAACAGCTGCCGCAACAGCCAGGGTAATGCTTCCATATATATATTGCTGAAAATTATTTTTTACAGAATCGAAGCTCAGATCGCGGGTAAACAATAGATCTCCGCCACCGTTAGCCATCCATATAGCGCCGGTTTTATAACTTAAAAAAACGATCAGTGGTATCATTGGCGGAATACTGATATTGGCCGCGATTATAACAAGCGCCTTATTCAACCGCAATACTATGGCAAGAAAAATGGCAGTTACCAACTGGAATCCCCAGATAGGCACAATACCCATAAATACACCCAGTGCTACTGACAATGCTTTTATATGATCCGGTTCATTTACATTAATAAGATGATCGCGTACAAATGCTTCACGGCTCTCTCTTTTAAACAAAGAGCGGAAAAAATTTCGCGGCTTTATATATAAGAAAGCAATCAGCACAAGTATGGTATTCAACACACCAATCCTGAAAAAATCTTTAAACGGTCTGAAATGCGTGATCCTTTCGCCTGCAGGCGCATAATATACCGATATGGGAACTGCGGTTATTTCCAGCCCTTTCCATGCTGCTCTTACCAGCACTTCAATTTCAAACTCATACTTGGTGGTAAAAAAGCGGGTATGCTTAAAATATTGTACAGGATATAAGCGATAGCCCGATTGTGTATCCGGCATGTTAATACCTGTTTCTACTTTAAACCAAAAATTCGAAAACTTATTACCGAAAGTATTTTTACCCGGCATGTTTTCCTGGTTAAGATTTCTTGAGCCGATTATTATCCCACCAGGAGATGTTTTCAGCTTTTCAATAAATACAGGAATGTCCTTAGCGAAATGCTGACCATCTGAATCAATAGTAATAGCATAATCAAAGCCCAGCGCTATCGCTTTTTCAAAACCTTTACGCAGCGCCCAACCTTTACCAACATTTTTTGAATAGCCAATATATGTTATAAATGAGAATGATGAAACAACGGTTTCCGTATTATCGGAAGAGCCATCATTTACAACAATGATATTTTTTGTATACCCGGCTACATCTGCAATAACAGCAGGCAGTGTAACTGCATTATTATAGGTTGGAATAATAACGCACAATTGCCGGTCATTGAATGTTTCCCTTAGAATATCGTTCTCGTTCATCTGGTTTTAGTGCCGGCAAAGATAATCAAATATTCCCCGCCCTGAAGGGCAGGGCTATTCATACCCCTTATCACCTAAGGGCAGGACAGATACATTCTTAATATACAAGAGATGAATTGACCCGCCCTTCAGGGGAGAACGACACACAGTACCTGCTTTGCAATGCAGTTGTAAAAATTTCTGCAACATAACCTACAAAGCATCAGGAGTTTTATTTAATTATTCGAAATAATTTGAAAGCTGACCTGGTGAACAGGTTTCCTCCCCTTTGGGGAAGTTCGGAAGGTTGCCTGTTTTATCTTACCTGCTTCCTAACACATACCTTACCGATATCCCGAAGTTTGTTGCAAAAAAAGAGTCCTGGAAATCAGGCTTGGTAAAGAAAATACTTGGCCTATAGTCTGCAGAAAGGTTCAGTGGAATAGTGGGAAATTTATAATCTATACCGCCGGTTGGAAAAAAACCAAACCCAAGCCCACGGTAACCACCATTTTTATCGCTGAAAGAATTATACATCGTCAATCCACCACCAACATACCAGTTTAACCCTTCAACAGGTATGGCAAAATGATGCTGGTACGCGGCAGACGCAGCAAAGGTAAATGGAGAATGCCCCACATATGATTTGTGACCAATACCTGCATTAACTTCAATAGCGCCGGCATTTGTTACAAAGGTTTTATACGAAAAAGAGAAGAAATCATAATAGCTGACAGGAGATACTCTTGCTCCAATGGCATTTTTATAAGTAACCTGTGCAAAACTGATAGCTGATATGCCAACGGCAACCAGGGTTAATCCTAAACATCTTTTCATCATAAGAATCATAATTTGAGCCCAAAGATACGGCATGAAAACTGCACTCATTATAAAGAAGTGTTATTCGCGGCTCAATTTTCCCAGCTTTAACAACCTCTAAACCAAAGAAATGAATGGCAACAATTATTCTTTATATTTGAAAATTATATTCTTATGAAAAGTATTTTAGCTACACTTTTTTTGTGTGCCTGTTATTTTTTTCCGCAAGCCCAGTCTTCATTAAAAATAGACAGGAGTAATTATTATAAAATAATAGCTTCTGAAAATCTTGAATCCATCAATACCCAAATTGAATTTGTAAAAAACAGCGGAGAAAAATATAAAGAAGCCTTTGAAGGCGCCCTGATGATGAAAAAGGCAGGATTATTAAAAGGGGCACCTAATAAGCTAAAGGAGTTTAAAGCCGGCCGCCAAAAACTGGAAGATATATTGGCAAAAACCCAGGACAACGCCGAATTAAGGTTTTTGCGCCTTATTATACAGGAAAATGCCCCTAAAATTTTGGGTTATCATAAAGAACTGGAAGAAGATCATAAATATATTGTGACAAATTTTAAAACCATTCCTGAAGCCACACAACAGGCTATCAGGGATTACAGTAAATCTTCGAAAATATTATCACTATCAGATTTTTAACCCTGGAAAGAATGAGTAAAAAAGTATTAGCGGTATATTTTACCCAATCCGGACAATTAGAGCAAATTATACATGAGTTTACCCGGCCATTAAGTGATTCAGGCGATATTACCGTTGAAAAAGTGCGCATTGAACCGCAGAAAAAATTTCCCTTTCCCTGGACCTCTCCCACATTTTTTGATGCCATGCCGGAAAGTGTTGACGGCGTTCCGGCTGAGCTTGAAAATTTTTCATTTAAGGAGTCAAAATACGACCTGATTATTTTTGGCTATCAACCCTGGTTTCTTTCTCCAAGTATACCGATGAGCTCCCTGGCCCAGCATCCTGGTTTTATCGCTGTGGCAAAAGATACACCGCTGGTAACCATCAGCGGCTGCCGGAATATGTGGATTAATGCACAGGAAAAATTAAAACGGCATTTTAAAAGCGCAGGTACGCTGTTAAAAGGAAATATAGCCCTGGTGGATAAACATAATAATTATGCAAGCCTTATTACTATTTTTTACTGGATGCTTACCGGTAAAAAAGATCGTAAGTGGGGAGTATTTCCAAGACCAGGCGTTTTGGATGAAGATATTGCAGGCGCTTCCGTATTTGGAGAAACAGTAAAAAAACATCTTCTTGCAGACGACTGGGATGGTTTGCAACCCGCGTTGGTGCAGCAAAAGGGAGTGGATGTTAAATATTCGCTCATGTTTATTGAACGCAAAGCAGGAAAAATTTTTAAAATATGGTCGAAGATTATACATGGCAAGAAAAACAGGGCAGCCTGGCTTGTTGGATTCAAATATTATCTTTTAATTGCCCTTTGTATAGCCGCACCCATAATATTAACGGTTGATGCTATATTCTTTAAACCTTTTCTTGGTAAACGTATAAAAAAACAAAAAGCATATTATGAGGGGGTAACCCTTGAATCATAAGAGAATACCTCTATTTTAATAGCAAAATCAAAGGAGTAATCCATTAATTTTGCGGGCACGACGGGTAAGATGAGATATTTTATTTTTGAATTTTATTAAACGTTAAGATGGCATTAAACGAAGTATATATTACAAGAACAGCTTCTTTTTTTCCGAATAACCCTGTTTCTAATGACGAAATGGAAGACTACCTTGGCTATATCAATGGCAAACCTTCAAAATCACGTAGAATAGTTTTACGCAATAACGCTATAACCAACCGCTATTATGCACTGGAAAAGGGCGGCAAACCTACACACACCAATGCGCAGCTTACAGCACTTGCTGTAAAAGAATTATTTAAGAATGACCCACAGGGAATAAAAAAAGTAGATGTATTATCATGCGGCACTTCATCTCCTGATCAGATGATGCCATCGCATGGTTGCATGGTTCATGGTTGGCTGCCTGAAATGGGTTCGCTCGAAGTAGTATCGCCCAGTGGGGTTTGCTGTGCAGGTATGCATGCCTTAAAATATGCCTATATGGCGGTAAAAACCGGTGATGCTCAAACCGCGGTGGCTACAGGTTCCGAACGTTTTTCCGCATCGCTTGTAGCGCACCAGTTTGAAGATGAAATTCATAAGCTGGAAGAGCTTGAAGAGAACCCGTATATCAGTTTTGACAAAGAATTTTTGCGCTGGATGTTATCTGACGGGGCAGCGGCATTTTTGTTATCCGGCAAAAAGAATGAAGAAGGACTAAGTTTAAAGGTTGAGTGGCTGGAAGGCATATCTTACGCGGATCATATGGAAACCTGTATGTATATGGGTGCGGAAAAACAGGCAGATGGCACATTAAAAAGTTATCTTGAGTTTGATCATCATGACATGAATGAGAAATCTGTGTTAAGCATAAAACAGGATGTAAAGTTATTAAGTGAAAATATTGTTCCCTACGGCGGCAAAATGCTGAAACGTTTGTTTGAAACCAAAGGAATTACACCCGATGATATTGCATACTTCTTGCCCCATATGTCAAGTAGCTTTTTTAAGGATAAAATTTACCAGGAGCAGGTGAAAAATGGTCTTGAAATACCTTATGAAAAATGGTTTGTGAATTTAAGCACTGTTGGTAATGTTGGCGCAGCATCAGTGTATTTCATGGTTGATGAACTATTTAAAAGCGGTAAACTTAAAAAAGGAGACAAGCTTTTACTGGTTGTTCCTGAAAGTTCACGATTCTCGTATATGTATGGTTTGCTTACAGTATGCTGAGCAAGTGGTAAGGCGTAAGGTGTAAGTAGTAAGTGATAAGGTGTAAGGTGTAAAAAGGTTGTGAATTGTAAACACTGACAGCTAATAGCTGACTGCTGACAGCCCGCAGCTGACAGCCAAATACAACACATATGAAAAAAGATGAAATACCCCAGGATCCCGGCGCTTTGGGTAAGATAGCGAAAGAATTGTCTTATGTTGTAGATGAAAATGGAAATTATACTACAGGCTTCAGCACGGGTTGGGAAATAAAAATGAAAGCCCTTGATGTAGCCTGGGAAAATGTGGAGAAAAGAATAGCCGAAGCAAAACAAAAAGTATTGAATGGCGAAGCAAGTCCTTTGCTGTATTATATGGAACTGAAGCTGATGGATGTGGAAATTGTGGCAGGCTATACCGGCTTCTGGAAATGGCAGGTAAAAAAGCATTTAAAACCGGAAGTATTTAAAAAACTACCCGACAGGAAATTAGAAAAATACGCCAAACTTTTTGAAATATCCAAAGAGCAGCTTTCACAAGTATCTTAGAAGGCCTGATTAAAATTAAACGTAAGAAGAAAACATGCAATTGGATTTTAACCACATTCAGGCCGCACATTGCGAAAATGGCGTTACCACCAGTTTATTACGGCACACAGGTGTGCAGCAAATAACGGAGCCACTGGCATTTGGCATAGGCTCAGGACTGTTTTTTATTTATATACCTTTTTTAAAAGTAAATAATGGTCCGGCTATATCTTTTCGCACAATGCCGGGCATGATATTTAAAAGAACCTGTAATTCGTTAGACATACCGGTTTTCAGAAAAAAATTTTCGTCACCTGAAAAAGCGCAACAGGAATTAAATGAGCGGTTAAAAGCAGGTCAGCCGGCAGCCTGCCAGGTTGGGGTGTATTATCTTACTTATTTTCCAAAGGAATATCGTTTTCACTTTAATGCTCATAACCTGATTGTGGTTGGCAAAGAAGGCGATAACTATATTATCAGCGATCCTATAATGGAAACGCTGGTAACTATGAGCAGCTATGAACTGGAAAGAGTTCGTTTTGCAAAAGGCCCGTTAGCGCCTCGCGGACAATTATATTATCCTAAAGAAAACCGGCAGGTAACAGATGAACAGATTAAAAAGGCGATTGTAACCGGTATTAAAAGAAATGTTCGTGATATGCTGCGCATTCCGGGTAATATAGCCGGCATAAAGGGTATACGCTATACTGCTAAAAAAATCAAAGGCTGGAAGAATAAGCTCGGTACGGAAAAATCAAGAAGTTATTTAGCGCAGTTGGTGCGTATGCAGGAAGAGATAGGAACCGGTGGTGGCGGATTCCGCTTTATATATGGCGCATTTTTGCAGCAGGCTCATACATACCATCCTGTTGATGAACTGATAGACATTTCAAAACAGTTCACCTATACCGGTGATCTATGGAGAGATGCTGCCATCCAGGCTTCCGGTATTTATAAAGGCAGGCTTACCGAACAATCTGATTATGATATGATGGGTGATTACCTCCTGAAAATTGCTGATCTCGAGAAAAAAGCATTTGAAGACTTATCGGAAGTGGTAAAGAAAATGAAATAAGTCAGTCCCTCAATATTGGGTAGATCAAAATCATGCAAAAAGTAAAAATGGTTGACGGTTTAATTAAAGCAAAAAATATATTCACTCCGGCTCTTGCCGTCATGGCGAGGCGGATAGGTGAACAAAATTGCGCCTACAGCAAACTTAGCCGAAGCCATCTCATTGCAGAGACTGGTTCTCCTGCCGCAATCCTTTTTCAACTTAAAGCCTCACCAGGGCGGGATCGCAGTAACGGCAACTGTGTTTTTATTTTACAAGCAGTACATAAATCCAAAGTTGACAATTTAAAAATTACTTCAAGCCTGCATTAAACGGATAATTTTAAATTAATGACTGATGCCGTTTCCATACAAAATCTTGATTTCACCTACAAGGGCAGCGCCCAAAAGCTTATCAATAATCTCAGCCTGAATATTCAAAAAGGTGATCGCTTCGGTATTTTCGGACCTAACGGCGCCGGCAAAACAACATTGATGAGCCTTATGACAGGTCTTCTGCCCTATTCCTCCGGCTCTATTCAATTACTGGGCAATGAAATAAAAACCAACCGGAATAAAATAAAAACACTTTTCGGCTTTGTACCACAGGATTTTTCATTCTACCATGAATTAAGTCCGGCAGAGAATATGGAATTTTTTGGTGCATGGGCAGGGCTGCACAAAAAGCAGATAAAAGAAAGAACAGGTGAACTGCTGAACATATTATCGCTTACCCATGTACGTGATACGCCTGTTAAGAACTTTTCAGGAGGCATGAAAAGAAGGGTAAATCTTGCCATAGCCGTAATGCATGAGCCCGAAATATTATTCTTAGATGAGCCAACGGTTGGCGTAGATGTACAAACGCGTTATGCGATTATAGACTATCTTAAATCGCTGAATGAAAAAGGCACAACGCTGGTCTATACATCGCATCATTTGAAAGAGGCAGAAGATTTATGCAATACCGTAGCCATGATAGATGAAGGCAATATAATTGTGCACGACAGTTTAGAAAACCTTTTGAAAGATCACCGGCAGGATGGATTGGAAGGACTGTTTTTGAATTTGACAGGGAAGGCGTACAGGGATTAATTTGAAAATGGAATAATGTGGAAATGTGAGAATGTGGGAATGTGAGAGTGCGGGAATAGTTTTTTTGGACTACAAAGACACGACGATGTAATTTTTCACAAAGGATTACGCGCAGGTCTTCCCCCTGCGGGGAAGCCGGGATGAGTTGTTGCAAGAGCATTTTTATGATAACAAAAATTAAATTAATTGATACCCCTAAAAAAGCAAAAGGCTGCTGATAGCCAATAGCTGACGGCTGACAGCTGATTATGTTTAAACTCTGGCCTACCATACTGAAGGATTTTCGCATACTCACAAGGGATAAAGTGGGGCTAACCCTTATGTTCCTGATGCCCGTGGTGCTGGCTATTGTAATTACATCTGTACAAAACAGCACTTTTGAACTGGTGAACGAAAATAAAATTCCGTTGCTGATTTATAATAAAGACAAAAAAGCTGTTTCAATTGAACTGGAAAAAGCCCTGGATAAAGTTGGTATGTTCAACATCAGTACAATTGATACAATAAAAAACGGCGATGATATAAAAAATCATATCAATACAAAAGACGCATTGATAGCCGCCGTAATTCCTGAAAATTATTCCGATGAAGTATTGCAAAAAGCGAAAGCCGTTTCACGCAAAGCGCTGAAAGATCTTGATATACCGGCAGATCCTTCAGCAGCAGTTACCGATACTGCCATGAATATAATACTGTATTATCACCCGGTATTGCAACAATCTTTCCGTAAAAGCATTGATGGTGGCTTGCAGAGCGCCCTGCAGGTGGTACAGAGTAAATACATCGTGCAAAGCCTGTATCAATACATTAATGATGAAGCTATTCCAGACAGTCTCGAAAACCAGATCATCAGCAACCAGACACCCGTGCAGCAGATAGCGGTATCAAAAGGAAATATGCACGGCATACCTAATGCTACACAGCACAATATTCCTGCATGGACAATATTCGCCATGTTCTTTATCGTAATATCCTTAGGCAGCAGCGTGGTACGGGAAAAATTAAGCGGCAGCATTATCCGCCTCAGAACATTGCCCACCCATTTCGGCATTTCAATCATATCTAAGGAAATCACCTATATCATTGTTACACTCCTGCAGGCTGCCGTAATTTTTGCTATCGGAAAATATCTTTTCCCAAAAATGGGATTACCTGCATTGAATATACCGCACGATATTAGCGCATTACTGATTGTAACACTCCTCTGCGGCTGGTGCGCCGCCAGTTTCGCCATTTGTATTGGTATATTTGCCAACACGCAGGAACAGGCAAACGGTTTTGGCGCAGTTTCTATAGTTTTGCTTGCTGCCATCGGCGGCTTATTGGTGCCATCGTTTGCCATGCCTTCTTCCTTCCAGTTCATTATGCGGCTTTCACCGTTACACTGGTGCCTTGAAGCGTATTACGGACTTTTCCTGGAAGAAGGCAATTTGAAAGATATTTTTACTAATATTACACCTTTACTGACTATTACCATATTGCTCCAGTTTTTAGCATGGTATGGTCTGAAAAGAAAAAATTTAATTTGATATGGAAGCAATAGATAAAGAACAGCTGAAGCAAAAGCTGAAAGAGCAGATCATACAGTTTCTTAACCTTACAGATAAAAAGCCAGGGGATATAAAGGATGATGAACCGCTTTTTGGTGAAGGACTGGGGCTTGATTCTATTGATTCTATTGAACTGATCGTTTTACTCTCAAGAGAATATGGCATCAGTATACAAGACCCCAAAGAAGGCAGGAAAGTGTTGGTAGATATCAACACAATGGCAGATTATATTCAGCAGCACCGCACCAAATAAATTCCAGGTATTGAGCAGTATTGTTGTAACAGGTATCGGCATCATCAGTGCTATTGGCGATAATGCAGAAACAAACAGGAACGCTTTAATAAACGGCGTTTGCGGCATTTCCAATCTTGAGTTTTGTGAAACAAAGTACGCGGGATTACGCCCCTGCGGTGAAATAAAAAAATCAACCCGGCAGCTTAAGGATATACTTAACGCACATGAAAGCGGCGTAACACGCAGCTCACTGTTAGGGCTACACGCTTTTATGGAAGCATGCGCTGATGCAAATCTTACTCCGGCGCAAATTGCAGCCACAGATACCGCTTTAATCGGCGGAAGCACGGTTGGCGGCATGTGCCTTACAGATGAATTATATCATGATGCAAACTCCGGCGAAGAAGGTTCGGAATACCTCGCATCGTATGATTGCGCATCCGTTAACCTGTACCTGCAGCAACGCTATAAAATGGCAGGAATTATTAACACCATCAATACGGCCTGTTCATCATCCGCCAATGCTGTTATATATGGTGCAAGACTGTTACAACACGGTTTGGCCAAAAGAGTTATTGTTGGTGGCACGGATAGTCTTGCCAAGTTTACCATTAATGGTTTTAATGCGCTGCATATATTATCTCCTGAAAAATGCGCTCCGTTTGACAGAGACAGAAAGGGTTTAAATCTTGGAGAAGGCGCTGCCTTTTTAGTATTGGAAAAAGAAGAAGATGTTGCCGGCAAAAAGGTATATGCGGTATTGTCCGGTTATGGCAACAGTAACGATGCCTATCATCCCTCTTCATTATCAGATGCCGGAGACGGACCATACCTGTCTATGCAAAGCGCATTACAAACCGCAGGTTTATCCGCAGCCGATATCAGCTATATAAATGCACATGGCACCGCCACGGAAAATAATGACGCGGTAGAAAGCACCGCGATGTTAAGATTATTTACGTCTCCCCCACCCTTTACTTCTACCAAAGGTAATACCGGGCATACCCTTGGCGCTGCCGGCGCTATTGAAGCAGTATACAGTATTTTCAACCTGTATTACCAGGAAATATATCCCGCATTAAATTTTAATAACCCTATCGAATCAACGGGATTGCAGCCTGTACGTGAATATAAAAACCATACTATTCAGCATGTAATGTCAAACTCCTTTGGCTTTGGCGGTAATTGCAGTTCTTTATTGTTTTCGAAGTATAATTAACCTGAGGAAGCATCCGAAAGCCTCCACAATACAGAGATTTCACTTATAAAAGACATTTTAATTTCAAAAGAGAAACGCCTGTTATCAATAAGCGATAAAAGAAGATTTATGAAGAAATTGGGGTTGCTCGTTCGAGATGACGCCTGTTAACGTCATTCCGATCCCGCCTGTACGTTGTAATTAATTAAAGCAACTTACGGCGGGAGAGGAATCAGTTGGGCAGTAGTAAAAATGTTGAGCAGCACCCAAGCCCGGCAGGTTTCTCCTTCGCGTAAAAGTGTTTATACTCAAATTCCCTGTTGCTCAGTTGAAATGACGCAAACCCGGCAAGATCTTTTCGAACCCGCCCTCGTGAACTTTGAATTAAAGGTATTTTGCGGCGGGTGAACCTCCTGCAACTTTCAGAATGGAAACTACTGAAGGTTTTTTCTAAAAGCGAAACCTCTGCTGCTATGTGCTATTTCCATATAAATTGCAGACATTTGCCGCAATGTATATTCACCAGCACACCTGTATTTCAGCGCAGCAAACATTTGACGCTATTGATTTAAATACCATAAAAGAATCAGTAAATAATAAGCTTTTGGCTATTGAGCCGAAATACGAAGGTATCCCTCCCGGTATTTTACGCCGTATGGGCAAAGCGGTCAGACTGGGAGTTGGCACCGCATTGCCGGTCATTAAAAACAATGAAGGCATTGATGGTATTATCATTGGTACAGCCAATGGAGGAATGGAAGACTGTATAAAGTTCCTTAACCAGATCATTGACTATGAAGAAGGCATGCTTACCCCGGGCAATTTTGTGCAAAGCACACCCAATGCCATTGCCGCGCAGACCGGCTTAATGGCTGCCAACAAATCTTACAACATTACACATGTGCACAGGGGACTGGCTTTTGAAAACAGCCTGCTTGATGCAATGATGATGCTGAAAGAAAACCCGGAAGCAAAATACCTTGTTGGTGGGGTAGATGAAATATCTGCGTATAATTATAATATTGATTACCTGGAAGGCTGGTATAAAAAAGAAAAGATTACCAATACAGGTTTATATGATACCGCATCTGAAGGCACCATGGCAGGTGAAGGAGCTGCAATGTTTCTGGTTAACAATAATAACGTTAATGCATCTGCACAGATCAAAGACATTTATACCATTCATACAACAGATGTGCTGCTGGTAAAAAACGCACTAACGGTTTTCCTGAAAAAAAATAAAATTGCACCCGAAAATATAGACTTGCTGCTGAATGGTGAGAATGGAGACAACAGGTTGTTAAAATATTATACGGGTGTAGAAAGCATTTTTCATCAACGCACTGCCATAGCCAGGTATAAGCATATGACAGGCGAGTTTCCAACATCCACTGCAATTGCGCTTTGGCTGATTTGTCATGGCAGGCTACCTGCGCAGATGTTTAAATCCGGGTATCCCGGAACTACCATGCAACATATCCTTATCTATAACAATTATAAAGGAATACAACATGGGTTTATACTCATTAACAAATAACTATATAAGATTAATACTAAAATATTTCATAAATCGTTTGGTAACAATTCAGGACTTTACAGTTATTGCATAGCACTCTAATTAATTCGAAAAAATACTTAAACAACTATTCAAATGAAACATCTGAAATTACCTTTACTTATTCTTGTACTCTGCATTTCAATAAGCAGTTTTGCACAAAGAATTAAAGTTTTAGAAGGAGATATTCCTGCCGATTTTAAAGACCAAAAATCTGTTAACACAGAATTTACCTATGAAAATATTGGCGTAGGTAAATACGATAAAGAAGAAGATTACATTAAAGCTAAAACGGAAGAGTATAATCAAAAAGAACCCGGTCGCGGCGATAATTGGGCTAAAAGCTGGATTGCAGACAGGAAAAACAGGTTTGAACCTAAGTTTGATGAACTGTTTACCAAGTACAGTGACCTTACCCTGAATAAAAACTCAAAGTATACCATTATATTCCATACTACTTTTTTAGAGCCAGGATTTAATATTGGCATTACCAGAAAAAATGCTACCATCAATGGCGAAGCGCTTATTGTAGAAACAGCCAATAAAAGTAAAGTGCTTGCAAAGATCAGCATAGACAAAGCTCCGGGAAAATCCTTCTGGGGAAATGATTATGATACCGGCGAGCGTCTTTCTGAATGTTATGCTACAGCAGGACGTGCGGTTGGTAAATTTGTAAAGAAGTAGGCTTAAGATTGTTATAAATAACCGCAAAGTCGCACAGCGTTTTAAGGAAAACAACGAAGGTTATAATTTGACCAGGCAAAGGCGCCCCTTTTGCTGTTTCTATAACATGCTTTGTGATCTTTGCGGTTAACAAAATATTCAAAGGCATATACCTAATTAAAATCACCCGGTTAGTATAATCAAAATCATATTATAACTGAAGAATGTATAGGAATTTTGCCTATTATGTCAGATTCCACATTCGATCATGCGTTAATTACAAGGTATAACCAGCCAATTCCCCGTTATACCAGCTACCCTACAGTACCCTTCTGGAAAAATAATATTGATAAAAACTCCTGGTCGGAAACATTCAGCAAACAGTTTTCCCTGCAAAACAGCAACACCGGCATCAGCCTGTATATTCATCTGCCATTCTGTGAATCGCTTTGCACCTATTGCGGCTGCAATAAAAAAATCACTACCAATCATTCTGTTGAGGATAATTATATTGATGCCATTGAAAAAGAATGGAAGCTCTACAAGAGTTTAATGGCGGAAAAACCGCTCATCAGGGAAATACATCTTGGCGGCGGAACACCCACTTTCTTTTCACCGGAAAACCTTGAGCGCCTTCTCCATATATTTTTAGACGACAGCCATACACACCCGGATCATGCTTTTAGTATAGAAGGACATCCCAATAATACTACAAGGCAGCACCTCGATACCTTATATAGCCTGGGTTTCCGGCGTATCAGCTATGGCGTGCAGGATCTTGATCCGAAGGTTCAGCAGGTAATCAATCGCATACAACCAGCGTCACAGGTTAGGTATGCTACGGAACAGGCAAGAGCGGCAGGTTTTACATCGGTAAACTTTGATCTCATTTACGGATTGCCGCTGCAAACAAAACAAAGTATTGAAAATACTATTCGTGAAGTTATATCGCTCAAACCTGATCGTATTGCTTTTTACAGTTATGCACATGTGCCATGGACAAGCAAGGCACAGCGGTTGTTTGACGAATCTGATCTTCCTTCGGCAGAAGAAAAAATTCAATTATACCTGCTTGGAAAAAAACTCCTGGTATCTGCAGGTTATTACGATGTGGGAATGGATCATTTTGCATTGCCGGAAGATGAATTATACATTGCGAAACAACAAGGCAAATTACACCGGAATTTTATGGGATATACAGTGCAGGATACAGGCATCCTGCTGGGTCTTGGTGTATCTTCTATCAGCGATACAGGAAATGCTTTTGCACAGAACGAAAAAACTTTGCATGATTACTATGATAATATCAATAACGGGAGGCTTGCAATAAACCGGGGATACTTCCTGGATGAGGAGGATGTAGTCTTCCGCAATTATATTAAAAACATCTCCTGCAATGGTTATACCAGGTTTCGCCCGGAAGACCTTCCGCTTTTGCGCGAAATTTGTTTTCCACAGCTTGAGCAACCGGTTAAAGATGGTTTGGTAGTATACAATGACGAAGCATTGGAACTGACACAAAAAGGAAATTATTTTATCAGGAATATTTGCAGCGTCTTTGACCTTTACCTGCAAAAAAATAAAGTAACTACCGGTATTAAAACCTTTAGTAAAGCGATATAGAAAGCTGTAATACTGCGAATACTCAAATAAAATACAGTGCAGACCTTGGCTATTTATCATTTCAGCAGCCGGTATCCAAAACAAGCTTCTATATTAAAAGCCCTGAATCTGCCATCGTACCTGTTGCGGCTGGCTTCTACAAAATCATTATCACTGTTTGCAGAAACTTCCGGACGCATGTCATCTCCATCAGGAAAAGAAAATGAAACGCTATTGTGTGAGACACCTGCCCCGATACTGAAATCAAACAGGCATCTTTTATCCTTTCCAAATACGGTTTGCATGCCAGTCCTGCCCAATAAGTACCATTCCCTGTTGTGTGCATTATAAGATTGCCACCTTTGATAGGATTGATCATTTTCGTAAAAATAGTGCCACCCGGAAAACCTGGTGGCTACCCACTTATTACCGTAAGAAACCGAGAGATACGGCCAGGCCTTTGATCTGCTGTTGATAAGCCTGTTTCCCGCAATATAATAGCGAAGCTCATGTCTCAGCCGCACTCCACTCGTTGCAGTTTTTTCATACCCATAATCACCATAAATATAATCGGCTGCAAAACGTACTGAAAAAGAAGGATGAAAACGGTATTCTGCTCCCGCCGAAGCACTTATATCACTATCCCAAAGCGATAAGGGTGTTACCGATACCGGCCAACTGTACAACAATTCAGGTTTGTTGTTTTTTTGTGCATATAAACCGAAGAAGGATATAACAAATAAAAATGAAAGAAAATGCTTTTTCATTATTGCTGAGATCATTTTTTTATTTCGGATAATACCACCGGGTTTGCCGGGGTGCTGATATCATACAATACCATCCCTCCTTCTATCATACAAACAAGCACATTATCCACCGGAATGCAATCAAAAAAAGTATATCCTTTTTTAGTAGTAACCAGCCTGGGATTAGCGCCATCCTGTACATTAAACACGTCCAGGCCTGCCGCGCCATCGCATACATACAAATAATTATTATGCAGGCCCAAACCATGTGGATTATTCATATCCTGACTGAATACCCTGGATGGCGATCCGGCACCCGCACTTACATCATACACATATAACGCGTTAATATCACCACTGCAGTTATTACCTGTTCTAACAGTTACATAAGCATATTTATCATCGGCCACCACAGGGTCACAGGCACGTATATGCGAAGCAGTACCTTCAACAACCGGTTGCCTGGGATTACTGATGGAAATAACATACATCGCATCTGTAGAACCAATAAACAGCTTATCCTTCCAGGGAAAAATAGTTTCAATACTATTATTCCAGCCCAGCTGAAGGGAGTTTACCTGTTCTGGCTCAGCAGGATTCTGCAGGCTGAAGGTGTGCAGCTCATCTCCGTCTACCACATACAGGTGCACTCCGGAAATAGTAAACCTTGCTGTTGATCCGCCTTTACCCGTAGCAGCAACGCTTCTGTTACTGTCTTTTTCACAGCCTATAGCTGCAAGCAGGATAAACACCAATATATACAGATATCGTAATTTCATTTTAGTATTTGCATTTGGGTGAATAAATTTTCTTCTTCGTCCAGCCAATAACCATTCCTTTCGCGGGATCAACACATTCAAAATAACCACTTTCTGGCGGCGTAACTGTCGACACTAACGTGAAGGCATTCTCTATATACTTTGTTATAGTAATATTTTCCGGCGAACTGATATCAAGCACCAGTAAGTCATTATAAGTATTGGTATAAAGTGAATTGTTCAGGATGCTGATTTCCTGTGCACCGGCTATCGGAATAAACCCTTCTCTAACCGGTTTGGAAGGGTCCGTGATAGATATTACATGAATGCCTTTCCCATTTTCTACCTGGTATAAAAGTTTATCTTTCACATAAATCTTTCCTGCATTTTCAATAGCCTGTGGTTGTTGAAAGCTGACAGATGATGGTTTTGCCTTTTCGGCATACACAGGTACATATCCTTCTGTTTCTTTTGGAGGTGGAGGATCAACCGTGCAGGCAGAAATACAGCACACACATATAATGGGAATTAGCTTCTTTATCATAGCAGCATTTTTAGGTTATGAGAAAGCGAAACAACTGGCTGACAGGAAAAGTTGAATAACCATTGCATGACAGGTAATGTATTTTTTTGATAAAGTAAAAACCGACAAAACCATGACAAGCCAATGAATGGAAGATATACGATTGTGTAAACCGCAAGGTTGGAAACCAGTGATGAACAGCCGCAGTAGTTTAAATTAGTTTATTAATTTATTTTTGGCTCAGCACAAATTGAAGTTTATGGAAAAGGCAATTATTTTAACCAACGGCTTACTGGCTACAGAAGATGCAAAAACCGCGCATGGTCTTATACGGGAAAGCAACCGTTATACAATTGCCGGGCTGGTAGACGCTGTACACGCAGGCAGGGATGCAGGTGAAATACTGGATGGACGTTCCCGCAATATACCGGTATTTGCAACAGTAGCGGAAGCTGTAGCAGTCGTGCAGCCTGTTCATTGTATTGTGGGTGTAGCCACCTCCGGAGGTATTTTTCCCGGAGCATTACTGGATGAGGTAAAAGAAGCCATACAACTGGGATTATCTGTAGTGAATGGATTACACGACCTGTTAAGTGACAATGAAGATATAGTAGCGCTTGCAAAATTGAAAGGAGTAACGTTAACGGATATACGAAGACCGAAAAAGATGAAAGAACTTCATTTCTGGTCGGGCGATATTTTATCACTTACCACACCCATAGTTGCCGTACTTGGAACAGACTGCGGCTTAGGTAAACGCACAACAACCCGCTTTTTAATGCATGCCTGCAATGCCGCCGGTATAAAGGCGGCAATGATTTATACCGGGCAAACCGGCTGGTTGCAGGGAGGTAAATATGGTTTTGTACTGGATGCCACACCAAATGATTTTGTTTCAGGGGAACTGGAACATGCTGTACTAAGCTGCGTTAAAGAAACAGGTGCGGAGATTATTTTTATAGAAGGTCAGGCTGCCCTACGCAATCCCAGCGGACCCTGTGGTGCTGAAATGTTGATTTCAGGCTGTGCAAAATCGGTAGTACTGTTGCATGCGCCCAAACGGGAATATTACGATTTTAAGCCTGCATTGGGGAAAATACACTCCCTGTCTTCTGAAATCGAACTGATAGAAAAATATGGTTCAAAAGTTATTGCAATAGCGCTGAATACTGAACACTGTAACCTTGCCGAAGCGGAACAGTTTCAAAAAAAATACGAAACCGATCTTGGATTGCCGGTTTTGCTTCCTTTAGAAAAAGGAGTAACAACACTTGTTCCTGTACTTGCTTCTTTAGTGAACAACAGCAAAATATCAATATGAAAATTATAGAGGCAAATGCGTTTATCAAAAACCTGCGGTTAAAAAAACCATATACTATTGCCAGGCAGCAGATTGAAGATGTAGAGAATGTTTTTCTTGAAATAAAACTTGAAAACGGAATAACGGGGATAGGCGCAGCTAATCCGGAGTTTGAAGTTGTTGGTGAATCCCCGGCTGATACTCTTATCAACCTGGAAAAAGAAATATTACCGTGGCTAACAGGAAAGGATATACGAAGTTTTAATACATTGATTGATACTGTTGATACCATGTTGCCGCATAAACCCGGCACATTAGCCTGCACAGATATAGCCCTGCACGATGCTTTCGGAAAATTTATTGATATGCCGGTAACAGATTTCTATGGAAGACATTATTCCGCTTTACCTACTTCTGTTACCATTGGCATACTGGATATACAACAGACACTTGAAGAAGCGGCCGCGTTTAAAACACTTGGTTTTCGCATCCTGAAACTAAAAACAGGTCTCAATCCTGATGAAGACGCAGAGAAAGTCATTAAACTCCGCGAAACATTCGGTGATTATTTTATCATCAGGGTAGATGCCAATACCGGATATACGCTTAAGCAACTGGAACGCTTCATGCATCTCACCTCTAGTAAGCCCGTAGAATTAATTGAGCAGCCCTTACCACCCGGGTCTGATGAAGCACTTGAAACACTCTCTCCTTCCGCCCGGCAGATGCTTGCGGCTGATGAATCCCTGAAAGACAATACCTCGGCATTTAAACTATGCCAATCGGGCCGGTATGGTATTTATAATATAAAATTGATGAAATGCGGCGGCATCAGGGGCGCCTTCAAAATCGCGGCTGTAGCAGAACCTGCAAGCGCTGAGCTTTTCTGGGGTTGCAATGATGAAAGTATTGTGAGTATTACCGCTGCGCTCCATGCCGCATTTTCGTGTAAGCGTACCCGTTATATAGATCTTGATGGCAGTTTTGACCTGGCAGAAGATATAGTTGAGGGTGGTTTTCTGGTAAAAGATGGCATGATGTCATTATCAGGAGGTGCAGGATTAGGAATTAAACGCAGTTGCTGATAATGTTTGTGTTGTTTACTTTCTCATAAAAATAAAATATCTTCATAGCATACTGATCAATCATTTTAATCGTAACGACTATGCATCGCCGGGATTTCATCAGGCAGACTTCTGCAGCGGGTATTGCTTACGCAGCTTTCCCGATACTGCCTTCATTGCAGCAACCATCAAAATTTAAAACAGCAGTAATCGGTAGCGGCTGGTGGGGAATGAATATTACAAGAGAAGCTATAGCAGCAAGGCAATCTACTATAGTAGCATTATGCGATGTGGATGAGCGCAACTTAAAACCGGCCGCCGTTGAAGTAGAAAAACTATCAGGCGACAGGCCTAAACAGTATAAGGATTACAGGGAATTATTACAAAAGGAAAAGCCGGAAATAGTAATTGTAGCAACGCCTGATCACTGGCATGCCCTCGCAACTATTGAGGCTATAAAAAGTGGCGCACATGTATATGTAGAAAAACCCATTTGCCATACCATTAATGAAGGTAAAGCAATGGTAAAGACTGCAAGAGCATATGATCGTATTGTACAGGTAGGCACGCATCGCCGCGTTTCGCCGCATAATATATCCGGCATGGAATTTTTAAAGTCGGGAAAGGCCGGTAAAATAGGTATGGTAAGAGCGTTTGTGCATTATGGTGGCGGTGCCGGTAAAATTATTCCTGACGCAGAAGTGCCCAAAGAACTGGATTGGGATATGTGGTGCGGTCCTGCTCCAATGCAACCATATAACCCAGCTATACATCCAAAAGGATTCAGGCAATTTTTAAATTATGCCAACGGACAATTAGGAGATTGGGGAATGCACTGGATGGACCAGATACTTTGGTGGACTGAAGAAAAAGGCCCCAGGAAAATTTTCTCATCGGCTGCACGCCATATCCGCACAGACAATACGGATGCCCCGGATACACAAATTGTGGATTTTGAATTTGAATCGTTTACTGCAACATGGGAACACAGGTTATACGCTGCTAATGAAGCTGAAAAAACAAATATCGGCTGCTATTTCTATGGCACAGAAGGCACTTTTCACATGGGATGGATTGATGGGTGGACATTTTATCCTGCTGATCCCAAAAAGCCGGTTCAGCACCAGGATGCCATATTACATACTGCAGATAAGCATAATATTCCTGAGTTATGGGCCAACTTTATTGACTCCGTGAGGAATAAGAAAAGACCTGTCTGTGATATTGAAACCGGGCAACGATCTACCAACATGTGCTTACTGGGAATGTTATCCCACAAACATGGCAAGAGCATTGACTGGGACCCTGAAAAACAAATAATCCTGAACGATCCTGAAGCAGAAAAACTTCTGCAGAGAGTATACAGGAAACCCTGGGAATATCCCGTATAGTAAGATAAGGCTAAAGTTAATCCATCAATCTTCCACTACTGCCTCGTCTCCATACATCTGGCTTTTGTATCTTAAAGATGGAGAGGGAATAAATGTACCCAGTCCTAAATTATCCCATTTAGTATCTACCGACGCAATGGTTTCAGCATTTGCTACAATAATATTCGGCCAATCTCTTTCAAAATCATCCAGCGCTTTGGTTTTTCGGGTACCATCAAGTCCTACACATGCAATCCGCTTACCTTTTAGTTCATCAATATACTCAAATAAATGATGATCTCTTTTAGGATCGAGGTTATTGCAAAAACGCCATAATGCCACAGGCAAATCGTGAGGGTTTACATTATACTCAACATATAAAATCATCTTTATCGCCTGCATACCTGACACATTTTTACAAATGTTTTCATGAAGTTGGCTGATATGTCCTTTCCTATCCTTTTTAACCGCTACAATCAAGCAGGGGATATTAATATTTTGTAAGTCAACATTTGCCATCCTGATATCGGGATAATTATCCAGCAAAAATTTTTCTTTTACTTTTTCAACGGCAACATCATGCTCATACCTGTCATCCAGTTCCTCTGAAAATTTTCTTGTGCCATCAATACACATTTTTCCGCCAAAGCCGAGCTTGCTGCAGCTATGATCCAAAACATCCATAGGTCCATTTGAAAAAGAAATATCTGTTGCCACATTTAAGTTGGCAAACACCTGCTGTGCAAGCTTTTTGTAATCCTGTATATTGGTAAGCTCATCTGCAATAACCAGTATTTTATTAAACATCATTTGTCCTGCGCCCCACATAGCATACATTACTTTCTGCCCCTGCCCGGCAAACTCCTTTTTGATTTTTGCAATAACAAGATTATGAAATACGCCCTCGACAGGCATTTCCATATCAATGATTTCCGGTACCATCGTCATCTTGATCGGTGCAAGAAATATTCTTTCTGTCGCTTTTCCCAACCAAGCATCTTCCTGCGGCGGAATACCCACAATGGTAGCCGGATAAACAGGTGATTTTTTATGTGTAATGCAGGTAACATGAAAGCGCGGATACCAATCGGGTAGCGAATAATAACCTGTATGATCTCCGAATGGTCCTTCCCAAATCATTTCTTCTTCGGGATCAACATATCCTTCAATTATAAAATCAGCATCTGCAGGCACTTCCAGTTCAGGCTGCGTAATACATTTTACAAGCTCTACCTTTTTCTTACGCAAAAATCCGGCAAGCATATATTCATCAACATTTTCCGGTAAAGGAGCAGTAGCAGCATATGCATACGCAGGATCACCACCAAGCGCTACCGCCACGGGCATTCGTTTACCTTCCGTTCTATAGCCATTAAAATGCTTCGCAGATACTTTGTGCTTATGCCAATGCATACCGGTAAGTGTGGGTCCAAAAACCTGCATACGATACATACCTACATTACGTATGCCTGTATGCAGATCTTTTGTATGAATAATGGGCAGGGTTATAAAAGGTCCGCCATCTTTAGGCCAACAGGTAATAACAGGTAGTTTTCCAAGATCAGGATTATCAGTTATAACCACTTCCTGGCATTCTCCTCTCCCACTTTTTACTTTAGGCATCCACGATGCAAACTGCCTAAGTTTGGGAAGCATATTCAGCTTATCTAAAATCCCTTCTTTGGGTTTTGTCAACAATTTAAATAAGGCTTCAATTTCTTTAGCTATATCATCAAGATGTTGCACACCCAGCGCCATGCACATACGCTTTTCGCTACCATAAGCATTCATCAATACAGGAAAATCAAATCCGGTATTCTCAAACAATAAAGCTTTCCCACCATTATTGCTTTTGCTTATGCGGTCAGTAATTTCTGCTATTTCCAGTTTGGGATCTACAAAAACTTTTATCCGGACAAGTTCTCCGGCTTTTTCGAGAGCGTTAATAAAATCCTGCTGATTCCTGTATGCCATACTATTTATCTTATATCGCAAAGATAAAACACAAACCAGGCCGATCAGGATTTAAGCATGGATAAATATTTAAGAAAATCTTTCCGGAAACCTTTTTCTCCGGGCACAAAACTTAGATTATTCCAGTTATGATTGCCCTCTATTAATAAAGGCCCATTGTTAGTAACAGCAACATCCCAGCCTATTGACTTGTTTTCTGGCACAAGCCTGGCAGCATTTACTACAAGCTGCAAACATTCCTGCCAATATGGTATCTGAAATCCTTCAATCGGCTCATTGGTTACAGGATGGTTATATACATCAGGCTTCATCCTGTTTAAATATATCCCCGGTTTGTTGATTTTACCGGTTTGCAGGTCAATGGAGCAACCAAAATTTCTGCTGTAATTATCTGCTGATAAATTGTCAATATCGGAGTTTACGCTTACTCTTAAAAAAGCTAAAATTATGATCACTTCGCTTTCCAAATATTGAGTGACTATCCTGATCGTATTAAGTCCTGCAGAAGACATTCTCATCAGTGCATCGTGCTGTACAACGTAAGACTCAAGCAGATCAAAACCTTTACTTTGCATAAGAGCGAGCACTTCTTCTTTATTTCTATTTTCAATATCTATTATCTCAACCGCCTTACCGGCCTGACCGGTAGAATTTTTAATAACAACTTTGCCTTTTACTTTGCTAAAAAAGTCTTCAGCAAAAGACGTGTCTGAACTCAGCTTAGACAGTGTAGTCCATTCCCTGCCGGTTAACCCTTCAAATTGTTCAAGAAATAATATTTTATTTTTTAGCACATTTCTGTATTTCTGGGGATTCATCGCCAACTGATATTCATACATAAACCCGGTACAGCTCCAATCTTCACGTTGAGATTCATCTAAATCATAAAAACGAAATGAAAAATAATCAAGTGGTGAAGCATTATATTTAAACACTGTATAAATCACCTGCCTGTAAAGGTAAAACGCCGAAACGCCTTTCTTTTCTTTTACATATCGCACATATTCTGAAAACAAAGTCCACGGGGTCTTCACTACGTAATATACCAAATAGAGTAGTCGTTTAACAATCATGTATTTATTCAGTGTTGTATCTATGATCCAAATGAAAAATCCAATTAGTAAAATACTTATTTATGAATCAAGATACATCTTAATCATAAACGCATAAATTTTTCATCAGGCAATTACATTCAGGGCTATAAATGGGGTAAAGCAAGATTCTTAAACAGAAGATAGTGGAATTCAATATTAAAGAGGTTGTATAGAACTATTAAAGCAATAAACCTTGCTGCAAAATAAAGTGTTTAATTAAAAAAAACAACAATTAATATACATTACGGGGACATGCCAATCCCGGAGCGCTGCCTCCACCAAGGCGTCCCAGTGTACGATCTGACTTAAATAAGCGATAAGTAACAGTAATACCCGAAAAGTAATACCAGTCTTTTGTTTTTGGATTTCCCCTTACAGAACCTGCAACAGGATATACAGGATTCCCGTTTTTTACTTCACCACCCCTGTATGCAAGCTCAGCGGGTTTTGTGCCATGAGGACCTGATATCAGCACATTGTAATCAGCATAAGTGGTGCTCACATCATCAAGATAATCAGTAAACGTTTTATTAAAACGAAATTCCCATCCCAGCGTTACTCTCTCATTTACTGCAAATTTAACTCCTGCACCAAAAGGTAATGAAAACTGATCCAACTTATATCTTTGGCGCTCAGGATATTGTGGATATCCCTGTCCTTCGGTTCCATAAGGCTGTAACCACCTTTTTGAACCCGAAGAATCTGTAGTATATGGAGAAAAATGAAAAAAAGAAATACCCGCGAAAACATAAGGTGTATATCTCTTTTCTAATACATCAAAAATATCATAAACAATGGTTGCACTTGCGTCATAAACCCTGGAACCAAAATCAAGATTACGTTGCCTTTTAGCAAGACTTGAACTATATTTATCTGAGGCCTGAATCGTACCAACGGTAGCAAGCCCTCTTAAATAAACCTTATCCGTTATGGCAATATTTCCTCCTAAAGCAATAGCAGGCTTAGCCTGGGAAAACGTATACCCGTTTTCCTGTAATTCACCCTGGTAGTTGGCCAGTCCCCCAAAAGCTTCAAAACTGAATCTTTCTATTACCTTTCTCACGAACCCCTGCGAATATATTTGCCCGTACGCAAAAAGGCAGCATGTTGCAAAAATGATTTTTTTCACTGGTTTTTTGTTTTGATGATACGTTTACAATAACGTACAGGTTGGCAAAAAATTTAATAACAGAATAACAAAATATAATGCCAAAGTAAACTCAAAAACGGCATGTTAATTTGTTAATTTTGCTATCCCCTGAAAAAATCTCCCGAAAACCTGCTTTACCAAAGGCTTTGGGGATATTCTCCCCTGGTTACCAGTGTGTTAATACTGTTTTCTACTACAGGAGCATCCTCCTTATATGTTACGCCAAACCATTCAGATTGGGTTGGGATAACCTTCATTACACTGTCCGGCAGGGTTATAAATTTCGCCGCCACATCAACTACATATATTTCAGCTTTAGGCTGATGGAGATTGTTTTGAAGAAATGCTTCAAACATTTCTTTACAAATACTGAAAACGTATGGGGTAAAGCACCAGAAATTCATTGATACTTTTGAATCAGACGGCACCTCAACTTTTTTATCTCCGTCTTCATACACGATCTTATCTCCTTCAGCATATATTTTGGTACGCTCTGCTATGGCTACCAGATTACCTGATGCATCAACTTTACAAACACCACGGCTTACTGAACCATTATCAGATAATGTTTTTATTAACTCGTATCCAACTAAACCAAAAGTGTGATCATTTGCGCTTTCTGTCAAAAATTTATACGCTTTTTCAAAAGCATCCCTGCCATAAAAATCATCTGCATTAATAACAATAAAAGGTTCTTTTACCGCAGCGGAAGCACAAAGCACAGCATGTGCTGTTCCCCAGGGTTTGGTTCTATCTTGTGGAATCGTGTGCCCTTCAACAAATGAATGTAAATCCTGGAAAACATAGTCAATAGCAACTTTACCTTTCAGTTTAGGCTCAAAAATGGCTTTAAAATCTTCTGCAAATTCTTTCCTGATGATAAATACAACTTTTCCAAACCCGGCGCGTACCGCATCATAAATAGAATAATCCATGATGGTTTCTCCAGATGGTCCGAAACGCTGTATCTGTTTTAAACTGCCATATCTTGAGGCCATTCCCGCGGCCATTATCACTAAAGTAGGTTTCATGTATTAATACAATTAAATGAATAAATACGCCAACTTACACAAGTTGTTTTATCGTGTCTTAATTTTTTGAGCAGCGAAAATAAAGAATAAAAGCCAATTACTTATATATGCAACTTGTTTTTGCAGTTTGCTAAAATCCTGCAGTCACAAAAATCTAAAGTTTTTACAGACTTAATATTTTTCCTTTTCTTTATTTATTAAAACTGGTGAATGCAACATACAGTTCAAAACATGGCTGCACTTGAAATAGACGCAAAAGCATTTTTAGGCGAAGGTGCTATCTGGCATCCGCTGGAGCATGCATTGTATTGGGTAAATATTGAAGGGAAGACCTTGCACATATATGATCCTGCCACAAAAGAGCTTAAAACCTTCAATATGGGAGAGCGCATTGGCACTGTTGTTTTTGACAAACACGGAAACACCATTGCAGCGCTGCAAAATGGCATTCATACAATAGATATTCAAACCGGTGAGCTGAGTTTGATTGCCAATCCTCTTCCTCATAAAGATATCAGGTTTAATGATGGTAAATGCGACCCGGAAGGCAGGTTTTGGGTTGGCTCAATGCATATAAACCAGGTAGAGGGTGCCGGCTCATTATACCGCATGGATCATGACCTGGGTATACACAAAATACTTGATGGCATAACTGTGTCAAACGGGATTGTGTGGAGCCTTGATAAAAAATTGATGTATTATATTGACTCTCCTTTAAAACGGGTGGATGTTTTTGATTATGAGAATGCAACAGGAAATGTACGTAACAGGAGAATTGCCTTTACAATACCAGAAGGCTTAGGCTCTCCTGACGGAATGACTATTGACAATGAAGGATACTTATGGATTGCTGTTTGGGGCGGTGGCTGCGTTGGAAAGTTTGACCCGCTGACAGGAGAAATGAAGCTGAAGATCACCGTTCCTGCTCCCCATGTTACTTCATGTGCCTTTGGAGGAAATGATATGGATACACTTTATATAACAACTGCCCGTGAGAATCTTACTGAAGATGAATTAAGAAAATATCCGTTAAGTGGCTCGGTTTTCTCCGCAAAACCCAATAGCAAAGGCATACCTGCCCATTTTTTTAAAGGAGCAGTGTAATACAAACATTATGCGCTTCCGTAAGTTGAATTAGACTGTGGAATGTATATAGTTATGCAGCTGATCAATGGTTTCCTGTTGCGCAAGTATGGTTTCTTTTACTATATCAAGCACAGAAACAACGCCATAAAATTCATTATCAACAAATACAGGCAGGTAGCGGATATTATGCGCTGTCATTATTTCCATACAGTCTTCGAGTGTATGATCCGGCGTTACTTTTGGAAGATGCTCCAGCATAATTTCACTAACAGGGGTATCACTGGAAGATTTTCCAAGCAGGATAACTTTACGGGCATAATCCCTTTCTGTGGCTAAACCACAATAATTGCCATCAAAATCAACCACGATCACCGAACCAATATTTTTTTCTGACATGATTCTAAGCGCTTGTAAAACAGTAACATCAGGAGTGATTGTGATGTTATGACGCCCCTTGCGTTGAAAGATATTGGCAACCGTTCTCATTTTTACAGTTTTAGTTTATAATATGATTGATTAGCTCTCAAAAGATACGATATTTTTTTTTATAACATTTCAAAATGTTTCTAAAAAAATGTTTTTACCAAACAATAACTTCTTCTGACACAAGTTTATATAGTGGTTGCTCAAGACAGGCTTTAGTGTTTTGAAAAAAACCAGGAAAATCAATATCCCTGATGATGAAGACCAACTATATCCTGGCCTTAAAGGCGCTATTTGTGTATGTATGCGGAAGAGACAAGACCTCTTTTTCCCGGTTAAATATTTATAAACAGTATTTTGCTTCACGGTATTTTCAAAAATCATTACAGTTTTTTTTGGTATTGCTTTCTTTCAGTGCAATACCTCAACATATGTATGCTGCTGTTGACAGGGGAATTTCCATCAGTGTAAATAATCCTTCTGCCCCTGCAGGCAATAATGTAGTTTTTACATTAACCGCAATAAACAACGGCACCAGCCCCGCAACCGGGATTACCGTAACTGATATACTACCTTCCGGTTTCACTTATCTTTCATCATCAGCCTCCCAGGGAACATATGATAATACAACAGGCATATGGAGTGTTGGAGCACTGGCTGCCGGCGATGATGCAACGCTAACAATAACGGCTACTGTAAATGTAGTCGGGTCATATCAAAATACGGTTTCCATTTCTGGAACTGAAGCGGACACTAATAACAGCAACGACAATGCATCTGTAACAGTAACTCCCTCGGTTAGTCAACCGGTATTTGCAGCAGGCAGCAGCTCTTCACGCTGCCAGGATACCGGCAGAATTACATATAGTGCAACAGCAGCCAATTCAACCGGAATAACCTATAGTATCTCACCACTTTCCGCAGGATCAATTAATGCGATGACAGGCGAAGTAATATGGAGTGGTACCTTCAGCGGAACGGCTACCATTTCTGCCAGTGCGGCCGGCACCAATGGTCCCTCCGGAAATACGCATACCGTAACCGTAAACCCGTTGCCCACCGCTTCCATATCATACGGAGGTGTTCCATATTGCAGAACCGGCACAGTTGCAGTAATGCTTACCGGTCAAACCGGCGGTTCTTACAGTTCCACTACAGGATTAAGCATCAATTCATCCACCGGTGAAATAAATTTGGCCTCCTCTACAGCAGGTACATATAATGTTACATACAGTTTCAGTAACGGCAATTGCAATAACAGCACAGATGCAACTATCATCATCAATGATATACCCTCTGTAGTTATTACTGAGCCTGCGCAGGTTTGCAACCCGGCTACCATAGACATTACAGGAAGTAACATTACAACCGGAAGCACTGCGGGACTAACGTATACCTATTTTTTGAACGATGCTGCCACCATTGCATTAACCCATCCTGAAACAGTAGCTGAAACAGGAACATACTATATTAAAGGTACCAACAGCAGTGGATGCAGTGATATACAACCTGTGCAGGTGACTATAAACAATATTGCTGCAACCTTAACAAGCAGTGCCGGCGCTGTTATACAGGGAAACAATTTTACACTTACAACAGGTGCCGATACAGACTATGAAATAATCTCATGGTCGCCAACTGCTTTATTTGCTGACCAAACAGCAAAAACCCAAACAGCAACGCTTAAAGATTCCTCAACAACTTTTACTGTGATCGCTGTTTCAGAAGATGGTTGCAGGGATACAGCTACGGTGAAAGTGGCGCTTGCCGGAGATGCTAAAGACTTGTTTATACCTAACGCGTTTACCCCTAACCGCGATGGTAATAATGATGTATTTAAAGTTTATGGCTCAACAATCATAGGTGCGGAAATAAAAATTTATACGCAATGGGGAGCACTTGTATACGAAACAAATGACAATACCAAAGGTTGGGATGGCACAAGCAAAGGCGTAGCACAACCTGTTGGAACATATATATATGTTGTAAAAATAAGGACCAGTGACCAGGATACATTTTTGAAAAAAGGAACCATAAACCTAATACGATAAACTTTTTGAGATGAGAAGCATATTGAGGAATATATTGTTAATGTGGATGCTGTTGATGAGCAGCCGGGCCATAAGCCAGGTAGACCCTCATTTTTCACAGTATTTTATTCAGCCGATGCTGCTTAACCCTGCACTAACAGGTGCGATTGAAGGAGATTATCGTGTATCGGCCATTTGGCGAAGCCAGTATGAAAATACTTTCACCACGGCAGGTGTATCGGCAGAAATGGTGACAAACAAAAATATAAATCTTGGTATTAATATACTCAATCAATCTTCTTCTGACAAAGCATATAATTTTTCCAATGCTTACCTGAGCGCGGCATATACCGGGGCAAGATTTGGAAATCATTACCTGGTGATGGCTATGCAGGCGGGCTTTATAAACCGCAGGTTTGATGTAAGCAAATTACAGTTTGGCGACCAATGGACTGCAGGCATTGGATACGATCACAATACCACATCAGCAGACGCATTCAATCGCCCATCTGTTTTTACATTTGACGCTGGAGCAGGCGCTTTGTATTATGATGCTACGCCCGATAAAAAAATAAATCTCTTTGCAGGATTTTCAGCATATCATTTAAGCCAGCCGAAAGATCCGTTCATTTCAGGTTCAGGAGAAAAGCACCTGTTGCCCATCAGATATAGCGCACATGCAGGAGCTAGAATTATACTGAATGATTTCTTCAACATTGTTCCCAACATTCTGTATATGCGCCAGGGAAATAGTGAAGAAAAAATGGCAGGGGCATATGTACAAATTAACGCAAGCGAAAATGTTGACCTTATGGTTGGCGCCAATATGCGTTTTAATGATGCGCTTTCGCCCTTTGCAGGTTTTTATTATAAAGGGTTAACCGTAGGCATGAGCTACGACACCGGTATTTCAACAAAAGATGCTATGACCATAAACCGGAATAGCGTGGAAGTGTCTCTTTCCTATACCTGGTGGCGAAAAAATTCCATGCAGACCAAACCATTTTTTTGTCCGCGCTTTTAAACCTATATCATGTTTACAATACCATATAAAATATTTCTGCTAAGATTGTTTGCGGTACTGGTAATGATGCCGGCAATAAGTGCTATGCCGCAATATGCTTCAGCGCAAAACAATGTTCGCGGGTACTATGTTAAAGCCGAACAATTATTTAAACAAAAAAAATACTACGAGGCTATTCAGTATTATGAAAAATACCTCGGCGAAGAAGTGTCAACAACCGCAAGATCTAATCCATTTGCCGTACAAAAAAAGATCAAAGGCAAATCCAATCTGAGCACACACAACGAGTCGGTTTATCATCTTGCAGAAAGCTACCGGCTTTGCAACAATTATACAAAAGCAGAAAAATGGTATAAAGAGGCTACCGGTTTTGATAAAAGTGCATACCCTGAATGCCTTTACTGGTATGCTGTTACACTCAGGGCAAATCAAAAATACGATGATGCCCTTGCCGCATTTACCGCCTTCAGGGAGTCTTATACAAATATGGACAAGCTTTTAACCGGTGCAGACAGGGAGCTTGAAAATTTAAAGTTCATCAAACAACAGCTGGCAAAAGAAAAACAAACCTTTACTGTTACTCCCGTACAGATGCCTGAAAATATATCTGCATATGCTATGAACTACGCTGCTGAAGACAAGACAGCATTTACATCCATAAAAAGCGATAGTAGTTCAAATGATAAAACATTAACGTATGCAGTAAGCTTATATGAAACTTCTTTTGATGGTTCAAAGATTGAAAAAATTGAAAAAATAAATTTCCCTGAAGAAAAAGGTTATCATAATGGTATGGCAACTTTTGATACAAAGGGAAAAACAATGTTCTTTACGAGATGGAAAGTTGAAAATGGTAAAACTATTTCATCCATTTACAAGTCTAAAAAAACAGATACGGGCTGGACAAAGCCAGTGAGCTTAGGGCAACCGGTAAATGTTGAAGGATCAAATACAGCTCAACCATTTATTACCGCAGATGATAAGTATTTACTTTTCTCTTCTGATCGAACTGGTGGTATTGGGAAATTTGATCTGTGGTTTGCGCCGCTCGACAGCAATTTAAATCCCCTGCTGGTAACCAATATGGGTAATATTGTAAACACTGCAGAAGATGAGCTTGCGCCCTCTTATCATCAAACCAGCAGAACACTTTTGTATTCAAGCAACGGGCTCACCGGCATGGGTGGTTTTGATATATATTCTGCAAAAGGAGATTTTCAACTTTCTAACTGGGATAAGCCCAAAAATGCGGGGTATCCCATCAATTCATCAAAAGACGATCTGTACTATATAAGCACCGATGAAGATAATCTTTGGAATACGGGGATATTAAGTTCCGACAGGAATAGCGAATGCTGCCTGGATATGTTTGCCGTAAGACAGGATAATAAGCAAATTATTAAAGGATTGGTCATTGATTGTAAAAGCGGATTACCATTACCAGGCGTTTCTTTATCTATACGAAATGCTAAAAGAATTTCAAGAAACTTTATTACGCAGAACACCGACTACAATGGCAATTATAGCTTCAGCCTGAATAATGCCTCAAGATTTGAAATTACTGCCAACAAAGAAGGCTATGAACCGGTTGAACAAAGCTATACGATATACTTTGATTCCGGAACAGATACGATCCGCAATGCGGTACTTTGCCTGTCAATGGTTAAAAGCATAAAAGATATTGCCGTACAAAACGCTATTGATGTATTGAATGAAAGCTCCACCATAGCTAAATTCCCCTACAATAAATCATCGTTGGTAAAAGGTGCTCATTACGAGCTCGATTCACTCGTATCACTGATGACCAATAACCCTTACATAACCATAGAAGTTGGAGGATACACTGACAGCAAAGGTTCAGAAGAATACAATCTCCGGCTTGCCCAAAAACGTATTGATGCATGTATCAAATACCTTGTGTCCAAAGGTATAGCCAGAAGCAGGCTTATCGGCAAAGCCTATGGAGAATGCTGCCCGCTCGAACCTGAAACCATGGATGGTGTGGATAATCCTGCTGCTCGGGAAAGGAACAGAAGGGTTGAATATAAGCTGATTGAAAAAGAATAATAACAATAAAGGGTAGCAAATATTAAACAGGCGGTTATTAAAAGTGTACCTATTTATTCATAAGTTAAAAATATGAACAATGAACGAAGCACTTTTAATAATACTTATACTAATAACAGGCATAACTTTTTTCAACCTGACAAAAAAAATTGGCATTGCGGCGCCGGTTCCCGTTCCCATATCCTATCCGAACGGGCTTGCTAACTACCCGGAGAATCTTACAAAAGTTATCTACTCGGGAATAAGTGATGAAGCAAATACAATGTATAGCAATCTTTGGTCTGTTACCGCTACTGCAGACGTAAGCGCCTCTCCTGTATCAAATAAAATAACGGTAATTTATCACCAGTACAAAAAAGCAGGTCACATTCCGGGTTACAGCAACAGAAGTATTGACGAAGCGCAAACCAATATAGATACTATTCCCCCTGATGCGGATGTATGCGTAGCATCTACCATCAGCGATATGCAATACAGGCATGTTTTACTGGAGCAATACTAGTACACGTTAAGTTTATCATGTCGCATATGGTCGTTAAAAGTGAAATGTAAGACTTGTCTGCCGGCAGCTGCAGGCGTGAGATACTCACGCTATCGTCTGACGTTTCACAATTAACTTAACACCGGTAGCATAAAAAACCATCAAAAACAATAGCATTAAAGTTGCGCGTTCCGCATTACCGGGGAACCTGGAAAGTAAGTGGTTGCTTACGATAAGCCTTTACATTATGTCCATCCATATATGCAGGATTCCATTTAGGAGACTTTTTGATAATTCTAATTGCCTCTTCATCAAGGGAATACTCAACGGATTGCACCACTTCTACATTTGTTACGTTTCCTTTTGAATCAACAATAAATTCAACTACCACTGTTCCGGATTTACTGAGTTTATTTGCCCGCTCGGGGAATGTAATATTTTTCTGAATAAATTTTACCCAGGCTTTTTCTCCCCCGTCAAATGAAGCTTCTATTTCATCTTTAACCACGCGGTTATTCCATTCCCGTTCTTTCTCCTCGTTTGCCAGCCTGATTGCAGTAGTATCCATGCGTTCAAGCAACTTCCCTTTATCGTATTTTTCTTTACGAAATAAGGTAGAAGAATCCGTCATATAATACCACCAGTTATTTTTCTTTCCTTCGTATGTAGTTCCGGATGAATCTATTTTTCCATCCGCTCCAAAAAAGATGAACGATCCATGGGGTATTGTTCCATCTTTATCTTTATATGTTTCAATAGTCATCAACGGGCCATCAAAATGATAGTATTTCCACTGATAAGCCGTATCGCTTAATTTACGGAAACATCCAAGGTATGCTGCCTGTTCAATTTTACAGGCTTTCCAGTTTTCATCAAAAACATAAAGGCTTACGTTGTTATCTTTTTGTGCGAACAAACAGACAGTTAAAAACAGGGCAGTTAGAGTAAACAGTGTTTTCATAATAATTTTAATTGAAGCAAAATAAAGGAATCAGATGTAGAAATTTGAGAAAAGTGTTGAACATATTATTTGCACAATATCAAAATGCCTCACTCTTTTAATCTCTACCGAAGTTCTTAATATTCACCCGGCTGTAAACTGCTTTCCTTTAAAGTATATTTACGATCTATGCGATCAAGTAAAATATAAAGGGAATCATTATTTTCATCTGTACCAGATAAAATAATACGCTGACCATCAAGAGTGTCATATTTTAGTACCATTCTTTTTCTGACTTCATCATTCGCAGGCTCTGCATATTCCTTTATTCTTCTTGTAGTCACTGCTTTTGGATTTATTTTATATACTTCATTACCAATATTAGCCAGTGCTTCTTTGGGTATCCAGTTATACTGGTCATACGCTTCACTTTCTATATCATCCTCTCCGCCATAAATTATTTTATTTTGCTTTTTTACATTCCACGTGGGTCCAACTGCACCTCCAACTCCGGCAGCACGGTTTCTTGCTATTGGCAAAGGGGTATATTTATCCTGTAAATACAGGGTTTTATTAACTTCGTCTGCAAGATAATGAAATGCTCTTTGCCCCCCGGCTATTGCTGTAATTTCAAAAGTACGATCAATATCTCTTTGTGAATCGCCTCCGCCATTAGAAAGGTCGAGAGGCAATGGTTTATTAACTTTGAACGTAAGTGTTGGCCATTTCTCAAATGTAACATCCTGCCAGCGCACACTATCCAGCGGCGAATAAGGAATTACTTTATCATTAAGCCTGAACTCCGTTACTGTATAATTACCCCTGAGCTCTTTTACTCCGGCTGCAGATGGCAATTTATAAGGGTCATATCTCCAATTAATATACTGGAGATAAAAAAACAAAGGGAGAAAAATAAGAATAGTAACAGTTTTTATACCAATACGCGCCCATCGCTGCCATACTTTGGAAAATGCCGGATAATAATTAACCGGCACCGTAAACTCTTCTTTTATGAACAGTTTATAGATTTTAGGAACATCTGCTATCAGCAGAAAAGCTGCAAGCAATACAAAGTATGAACTATATACGTGCACACCGCCACTATAAGCTACATTTACAATTACGATATCTCCGAGTGCGGCAAACAACAAAACAGAGCCCAGTGTTGTAGTTCGCCGGAATAACAATAATGTACCTGCGCCCACTTCTACAACGCCTGCAAATATTTGATACCATGGTGCAATGCCGACTGATAACCAGTAAATTTTCTGAGCCGTTATATCACCAAAATCAGCATTTAGCATGCCGAGCGATGGAAAAGGCATCTGCACCGGAAATACTTTTGTAAATCCAAACCCTATTATTCCTATACCAGCCCGGTAACGTACCAATGTTCTCAGCCAATAATAAAGGGTATTGTATTCCTTACGGTCTTTCCTTAGCAGGCGTACAACAACAGTCCATAAGAATCCTGCAATAATTGCAGCAATAGCTGTAATGAGCCAGTTTGCATAACCACCCAATGATTTACCCAAAAAAGAGTCTCCCAAAAAATTAATGCCTGACCCAAACCTGGCTATATCATATAAGTCCCGATAATTAAGGCTGCTCCAATCTATATTGAGCACCAGTTTAAACCATTCAGGGTTATTGGGAATACAGATAGCAACAAGAAAAATGAGCCCGATGCGAAACAAAATTTTTTCATACTGCTTCCATGGACGTAAAGCTGTTGTTTTTATTTGCTCACGTCCTGTCTCTAATGCTCTTTCGTATTCATCAGCATCAATCCTGTTAGATATTTTCATTTTGTCTATCTTATTTCCAGATGACATGTTATTTGTTTTGAATTGAATTATTTGGTTACAGTTTCAGCTTCCTGCCACGTTTCTGCTTTTGAATAACTTTCAATAAATATTTTTTATCTACCCTTCTTAATGTGGCAAAAACAGAATCTTTATTCTGATCAATTCCTGCCAAAATAAATGTTGAATCATTGGGGTTTTCATACCTGAAAACAAGTATTTCGTCTTTATAATTGGGATTGCGGTTTTGAAGCGTTAAAATATGGTTAACTGAATCAGCTTCATAACTGTAATAATGTCTCCCCGCTGAACCCTGGAGTTCATATATCCTGTTATTATTTTCTTTATAAATTCTATTAATATTGGTTGAATCAATTATTACCTCCCTGTTGGAAGCGATACTGATTGTATTCCAGTTCTCAAAAACAACATCACTCCATCGTTTTGGATGTGTTTTAGAATAGGCAATGGTATCTTTGTTTAAAATAAATTCCTCCACATTATAGAAACCGCTGGACCCCGGCAAGCCTTTGGTAACAGGAATCTGGTAATTATCATAATAGTATCCATTGCGCGTTTTAAAGCCATATATAATAACAAAAAACAAAATAAAACCAGCTTTCAATGTCCACCTCCCATACTTCTGCCAACGCAAATTAAATACTGGTTTGAAATAATTGGGGGCTGTAGGTTTTTGAAATATCAGGAGCTGTACTATTCGTTCCAGATCAAATAAGAGAATAAAAAAAGACATACTAAGCAAGAAAAGACAATACACATATTCTCCACCTTCGTAAGCAAGATTAGACATGAAAACATTTCCCGCAAAAATGATAATAAGAAACGCAGCAATAGAAGCTGTTTTACGATACAGTAATCCAAGCGCCAACATTATTTCTGTAAACCCGAGAAATGATTGATATGCTGGTACAATACCGAGCGTTAATGAAAATAATTTCCACAGATTAAAGTCGCCATAACTTGTATTTAGATTACTTATAGAAGGATAAGGAGCCAGCATTGGAAACAACTTAATAAATCCATATGCCAGTAAAGCAACAGCTAACCTGAATCGTAATAATACACGTAACCAGTAATATAAAATTTTAAAATCGCGATCTTTATTTTTATCTGTCAGCCACCATATTGTTGCAATAACAGTTGCTATCAATAATACAATTCCCCAATCGGCAAAACTTTCACCGCCAGCCACAAACTGAGGCATGTAATGAGCAAGATTAAAAATATCTCCATAATACAGGTGCCGCCAGTTAACCGAGAAGATATATCTGTAAAATTTCCAGTCTATTGGTATTATCTGAAGTATGAAATAAACAAAAACAATTCGAAACACAGCTTTTTGAAATCTGCTCCATATAAGTCTCTGGTTCTTGGGGTTTAGGGACATAACGTATTGATTAAACTGATACTGTTCAGGGTTACTAAAAGGTTTAAAGTTTTTATCTCTCTGTTGCCACAACAAAATGGGATGACCATTGGTCTGTACCTAAGGTTTAAAGATAATATTTTGTCTGGAAAAGTAATACCAAGCGCGTTGTCGGGTAAAAATCCGTCATTGTTCCTTGTATCGCACGCTTCAAAAAGCATTAACTATCAATATTATAAATCAACTATTTCACTGCTTTATCAACATTACATTTTCTATCTTTACCAATCCAAACCAGACACTTCATCAAATTCTTACATCATGAAACACTTGCCATTATTAAGACATTTTATTGTTGTTGCTGCGCTCATAACATTTTTCGGTTTTGATGCTCCGCTGAAAAGTATTTCTCCATTGAATGGTGCGTGGAGCATAACGGATAATAATAACACTACCTCCTTGTTGATAAGTGATGGTTATTGCATGATAACCACCTATGATAAAGATGGCAAAAAATTCATCAATACCTGGGGAGGGAGTTTTACCGTTGCCGGTAACCAGATAAAGCTTAATGTTGAATTTAACAGCGATGATAAAACACAGGTAGGAAAAAGCCTGGCGTATACCTATTCTGTCCGGAATAATACCTTAATAACTGATGGAAACGGCGACCGGGCCGAATGGAACAGAGTTGATGATGGGAAAAGCCCACTTGCCGGCAACTGGCGTATTACACAGCGCAAACAAAACGACAAAATGGCTGATATGCCCTTAAGATCCAGAAGAACATTAAAACTACTTACAGGCACCCGTTTTCAATGGGCTGCCATAAATATAGAAACAGGAGAATTTTCAGGCACAGGTGGAGGAACCTATACTTTTACCAATGGCAAATACGCTGAACATATTGAATTTTTCTCCCGCGATAATTCAAGGGTGGGAGCATCATTAAGCTTTGATGGAAAAATTGAAGACGGGAACTGGATCCATTCAGGATTGAGTTCAACAGGACAACCCATTTATGAAATATGGTCGAGATTTAAATAGTTTGTGGTTTATAGTTTATGGTTTATGGTTTATGGTTTATAGTTTGTGGTTTATGGTTTGTGCCTTGTTTACAATTTGAATTGTGGCGTAACCCAACCTCAAACCATAAACCACAAATTACAAACCTTATACCCCACTTCTCAATATCCCCAGTTCCAAACCTCTTAATTCTGCCAATCCGCGTAAGCGGCCGATGGCTGAATAACCCGGGTTGTTTACCTTACCCATATCATCCAGCATCTGGTGACCATGATCCGGCCGGAACGGAATATGCAATGAAGATAACTGTTGTACATTCAGCAGTGCTTTCATTACCGCATACATATCCGTATCGCCATCCAGGTGGTCTGCTTCATAAAAATTGCCTTCTTTATCCCTTTTGGTATTACGCAAATGGGCAAAATGTATTCTCGTATTTACCTCGTTGATCATATCAGGTAAATCATTACTCGGGTTTGCACCTAATGAACCTGTACAAAAACAAATGCCATTTGACGGAGCATTCGAAAATGAAATGATATCCATCAGGTCCTGCCTGTTGCAAACGATTCTTGGCAATCCCAGTATATCAAAAGGAGGATCATCAGGGTGTATTGCCAGCTTTAAGCCAAGCTCCGCGGCAACAGGGGCTACTTCCTGCAGAAAATATGCAAGATTTGATTTAAGTGCCTTCCTGTCAATACCTTTATACTTCTCCAGTTCTTTCTTCATGCCCGCAGTTGTTCTTCTTTCTTCACCGGGAATTCCAAATAAAACAGTATCTATCAGTGCGTCTTTCTGAGCAGAGGTAAGATCATTGTTTTTCTGAGCCGCCTGAGCCACCACCGCTGCAGGATAATCATTTTCCGCATCTTTTCTGCCCAGCAGATAAATATCAAACAATGCAAGATCACTCCAGTTAAAATACAATGCCTGCGATTCATCTGCCATCGGGTAATAGATATCCGTACGCGTCCAGTCGTTAACAGGCATAAAATTATATGTGATGATCTTTACGCCACAGGCTGCAAGATTAGCAAGCGATTGTTTATATTTTTCAATATATAGTTTATAGTTGCCGGTTCTTTGTTTAATATCTTCATGTACCGTCAGGCTTTCAACCACACTCCATTCAAAACCGCCTTTTTTTAATTCATCAATCCGTTTATTGATTTCTTCTTTCGTCCATAATTCACCATGAGGAATATGGTGCAATGCCGTTACAATACCCTGTGCGCCTGCCTGTTTAATGTCCCTGAGCGATACGGGGTCGTTTGGTCCGAACCAGCGCCAGGTTTGCAATAGATTTTTTGAGTACATGCTGAAAAATTGAGTTTGCAAAGTAGGGTAAAAAAATCAAAAGCGAAATATTGAATATTGCTTTTTGACTACCGTTGTTTTGGGCGGGGCAGATGTGTATATTACAATAGAAATGAAGAACATATACCTGCTACCCGTAAATCTCACAAATAATAACCAAAATTGTATAATGCTTCCTTCCCCATTCTTTGCCAATTTTGCATTATTAAAAATAATAAACAATGAATAACGATACTACAAACCTTCAGTTCAAAACAAATATTAATTGCAGCGGTTGCATAGCTTCGGTAAAGCCATTTTTGGATAAAGCTGAAGGTATCACCGAATGGGATGTAAACACTACAGATAAGAATAAAATCCTTACTGTTAAATCAGAAGGTATAACAGTACAGCAGGTAATAGACACAGTACAAAAAGCAGGCTTCAAAATTGAATCTATTAATCAATAAAATTACTTTTATGAAAAGGCTTTTTTTAGCAGCATGTGTGCTGCTTTTTGGACAAACCGTATTTGCACAGGATGCAGACAATCTCCTGACCAGTTACTTTTCCATAAAAAATGCATTGATAACGGCTGATAGTAAAGCTTCTTCCCAAGCCATAGAGGCTTTTATTGAAGCAATAAAAGCCGGTAAAGATTTTACACAAAAAAATGATTTACTGAAAACTGCGGATGCAATGGGCAGATCAACTGATATTGAAAAGCAAAGAGTAGCATTCGAAAAGGTTTCAATTACTATGTGGGAGATAGTAAAACAATCAGTTCCGTTAAATCAGGATGTATATTATCAATATTGCCCTATGAAAAAAGCTTATTGGCTGAGTAATGAACCGGCTATCAAAAACCCATACTACGGATCAAAAATGCTTACATGTGGCAGTGTGAAAGATAAAAAATTAAATGGAAAGGAGTAGGGTTATGGGAACCTGATCGACCCACTATGTTCAAGCCTCAAAATAAAAAACAGGCAAATTATTGGTAAGGTATTGAAGCATATACAAAATGATTTAAAATATTCATAGTATGCGGCGTCTTCCTATAGCATTATTACTCTCGTTTGCCATCATGCACGGTTTTTCGCAAAAGCTTATTCATTACGATTTAACTATAAAAGATACAGTCGTAAACTATACAGGCAAAGTGCGCAAAGCAATTGCAGTAAACGGGCAACTGCCGATGCCTGTTTTATATTTTACGGAAGGTGATACTGCCGAAATATTTGTACATAATCTTATGCACCATGAAACTTCACTCCACTGGCATGGTCTGCTTGTACCTAATGAGCAGGATGGCGTTCCTTATCTTACAACTGCAGCTATAAAACCACACAGCACACATAAATATAAATTTGCGCTCCGGCAATCAGGCACATATTGGTATCATTCCCATACCATGTTACAGGAACAGGTGGGTATGTACGGCGCTATTGTAATTTATAAGCGCAATGAAAAGCCAAAGCATGAAGAAGTATTATTGCTGAGTGATTGGTCTGACGAAAACCCACACCAGATTGAGCGTTCGCTCCATTATGCTACAGATTGGTATATGATCAGGAAAAACGCTGTACAGAGTTATGTTGAAGCCATTAAAGAAAAACACCTGCAAACAAAACTGGGCAATGAGTTTAAGCGTATGCATGCAATGGATGTAAGTGATGTATATTATGAAGCTTTTACAGTCAACGGGAAAAAAGCAGAAACCCGTTTAATATACAAAGCCGAAGACAAAATCAGGCTGAGGATTATCAATGGAAGCTCAAGCACTTATTTCTGGCTTAATTATGCAGGCGGAAAAATAACCGTTGTTGCTTCGGATGGGATGGATGTGCAACCGGTAGAAGTGGACCGGCTTATTGTGGCTGTTTCTGAAACCTATGATGTGGAGGTTACTATACCGGAAGCTGATAAGTCTTACGAGTTTACCGCTACATCAGAAGACCGTATCGGACAAGCTTCCTTTTGGATAGGAGGAGGAGAAAAAATATATCAGTCCAAAATGCCCCCGCTTAACTATTTTGAAGGGATGAAGATGATGAATGACATGATGACCCTGGGTGGAAATATGAATGATATGGATATGAACATGAGCCTGCAACAGATGGATATGAACTTGGTAATGTACAGGGAGAATTATGATACACTCACCACACTTAATTACGGAATGCTGAAATCTGCCGTAAAAACAACATTGCCTGATAAGCCATTCCGTGAGTTGCGTTTTGAACTAACGGGTAATATGAACCGCTATGTGTGGACAATGAATAACAAAACTGTTTCGGAAAGTGATAAGGTACTTATAAAAGCAGGAGAAAACATACGAATCATTCTCACCAATAATTCAATGATGCGCCACCCCATGCATTTGCACGGACATTTTTTCCGGGTAGTGAATGAGCATGGAGCATACGCTCCATTGAAAAATGTGCTGGACATTATGCCAATGGAAACCGACACACTGGAATTCAATGCCTCGGAGAAGTATGGCGACTGGTATTTCCATTGCCATATTTTGTATCACATGATGGCAGGTATGGGCAGGATATTTAGTTATGAAAACTCTCCTCCTAACCCGCAGATACCCGATGCCAAGGCGGCTTTGAAAAAAGTTTATGCTGATGACAGAAGATTTTTCATGGGTGCTGAGATTGGACTGGAAAGCAATGGCAGTGACGGTGAGGTAACGCTGATGAATACACGCTGGAAACTAAGTACAGAATGGCGTTTAGGCTTAAACAACAGGAAAGGTTATGAAACCGAAAGTCATTTCGGAAGATATATTGACCACAACCAGTTCTTGTTTGGATATATAGGTTGGGACTGGCGATACCGCAGTGAAGAACATGGTAAGAATATCTTTGGCGCGTCAAATACAAAAAACACCAGGCATGTAGCTCATATCGGCTTACAATACACATTGCCATTTTGGGTTGTTACAGATGTGTCTTTAGACCATACAGGCTATTTCCGCGTGCAATTTAAAAGGGAAGATATTGCCATCACCAGGAGGCTGCGGTTATGGGGTATGTGGAATACAGATAAAGAATATGCTGTCGGTACAAGATATATTATCACTAAATACCTTTCAGCTTCCGCGCATTATGATAGTGATATGGGGATAGGCGCAGGTGTAGCAATAACTTATTAAAGTGCAAAAAAATAGTAAACAGGGCACAATAGTGTATACTATATAAGGTACAGGTTATAGGCTGTATATCCTATTCCTTAAACCTTATCTTATCTCCCCTACCCTTTTTCTAAATCAATTCCTTCAGCTTTTCCACCACCACATCCACTTCCTCTTTGGTATTGTATTTTGAAAAAGAAAACCGAACCGCTATTTTGTTGGGATTGTTATTGATCGCTCTTATTACATGAGAGCCCTGGTCGGCTCCGCTGGTGCAGGCACTTCCGCCTGATGCGCAGATGTTATTGATGTCGAGGTTAAATAACAGCATTTCCGACTTTTCCGTTTTTGGAAAAGAAACATTCAGTACAGTATATAAACTTTTGCCAAACACATCTCCATTAAAAGAAACATCTTTTATATTTTGCTTTAGTTTATCAGCCATGTACAACTTTAATGACTTTATTGCCGCACTATCGTTCTGACAATTAGCTGTAGCCAATTCAAGTGCTTTGGCAAAACCCACAATACCATATAAATTCTCGGTGCCTGCTCTCATGTTCCTTTCCTGCGATCCACCATGTATATAGGGATGTATCCTTACGTTTTCGTTTATATACAGGAGCCCTACTCCTTTGGGTCCATGAAACTTATGCGCTCCGCCTGTTATAAAATGTACAGGAGTATTGCGCAGATCAAACGGGTAATGTCCTACAGTCTGCACTGTATCAGAATGAAATATTGCACCGTATAATTTGCATAAATTTCCCACCGCATGTAAATCAAGCACATTCCCAATCTCATTATTGCCGTGCATCAAAGTCACCAATGTTTTGGCTTCGCTGCCGGCAAGCAACTGCTCAAGATTATCTATATCAATATGACCATCAGGTAATAGTTTTACAAAAACAAGTTCAGCTTCTCCCCTGTTGCGCAAATATTCTACGGTGTGTAATACCGCATGATGCTCCACGGCAGAAGTAATGATCCTTGTACAACCTAAATCTCTTACAGAAGCAGTGATAGCTGTATTAGAACTTTCCGTTCCCCCACTGGTAAAAAATATTTCTGCAGGATGAGCATTTAAAATTTTAGCCACAGATTTCCTTGCATTTTCAATAGCAAGCCTGCTCTCCCTGCCATAGGAATATATCGAGGATGGATTACCAAATTTTTCCCTCATATAAGGCAACATTGCTTCAAGCACATCATTACTTAAAGCTGTAGTAGCCGCATTATCAAAGTAGATTCTCTTTTCCACAGCAAAATATTATATACCAAAAACTACGAAAGGCTATTTCAACTCTTTAATATCACGCATAAGCCTCAACGCTATATTATTAGCAGTTGACTCAAAATTACTTTCGGCGTAGATGCGTATAATAGGCTCAGTATTACTGGTGCGCAGGTGAACCCAGTCATTATCAAATTCAATTTTTAATCCGTCTTCTGTATTTACCGGGTGGCTTTTATATTTTGTTTTTATCTTCTCAAAAACACCTTTTACGTCAACGTCCTGCTCCAGTTCAATTTTGTTTTTGCTGATAAAATAATCAGGATACGTACCCCTTAACTGCTTTATACTTTTTTGTGCATTGGCAAGATGTGTAAGGAACAATGCTATACCCACCAATGCATCGCGGCCATAATGAAGCTCAGGCAATATTATTCCGCCATTACCTTCACCGCCAATAACGGCATTTACTTCTTTCATACGTGTTACCACGTTTACTTCGCCAACTGCACTGGGATAATATTCTCCTCCATGTTTTAAAGTAATATCTTTGAGCGCACGGGTAGAAGACATATTGCTTACCGTGTTACCCGGTTTCTTGCTCAATACATAATCGGCAACCGCTACCAGTGTGTATTCCTCTCCAAACATGCTGCCATCTTCACAAACAAAACAAAGCCTGTCAACATCAGGGTCTACTGCTATTCCAAGATCAGCGCCTAATTTCTTAACAGTAGCGCTTAATTCAACAAGATTTTCAGGAAGCGGCTCCGGGTTATGCGCAAACCTGCCATGCACTTCACTATTAATCACGGTAATATCTTTGGCATTTACGCCCAAAGCCTCTAAAAGTGCAGGCACAAATACAGCCCCGGTGCTATTAATAGCATCTACTACTATTTTGAACTTCCGTTTTTCAATAACTTCAGTATCTACCAAAGGCAATGCAAGTATCGCATCAATATGCTTTGCCATAAAAGAATCATCTTCTTTTACAGTACCCAGCTTGTCAACAGCAACAAAATCGAAGTTTTCAGCAGCAGCCATTTCCAATACCTCACGTCCATCATCACCCGAAATAAATTCGCCTTTTGCATTCAATAATTTGAGTGCATTCCACTCTTTTGGATTATGGCTTGCCGTCAGAATGATACCTCCCCCGGCATTTTCCATTGTAACAGCCATCTCAACGGTAGGAGTAGTGCTTAATCCCAAATCAACAACTTCTATACCTAATGCACTGAGTGTGCTTACAACTATATCGCGGATTATAGGCCCGCTTATTCTGCCGTCTCTTCCAATTACTACCTTACGGTTACCGGTTTTGTTAATAAGCCATGTACCATACGCTGCAGTAAATTTTACAACATCCAAAGGAGATAAGGTTAACCCAGGTTTACCGCCTATAGTACCGCGTATGCCGGAAATACTCTTGATCAATGCCACGTTTCAAATAAATTTTGAGGTGCGAAATTAGCTTAAAATTTTAAAAGAAGGCCCAGTGATCACATTGTGGCACAAGATTTAAGCCAAGAAGCCAGAAAGTATTACATTTGCCAAACAATTTTTTTCTTTCATGCCGGATTATCACCGATCCAATAACCACACAATTATTAGTTGTACCTGCCCGGCTTTGCATGGATTTTTCACAACTGCATGCACTTTGATATATAATTACAATCTGCATGGATAAGCTTATTCATTACGACATAGCGCTTTTTTCTAAGATAAACGGAGAATGGCATAACCAGTTTTTTGATTGGTTTTTTCCATTGATGCGCAACCAGTACACATGGGCGCCATTGTATCTTTTTGCAGTGATATTTATGTTGCAAAATTATAAGTGGAAAGGATTCGGCTGGATTTGCTTCTTCCTGATCACCTTTGCTATAACCGATATGTGCAGCAGTGCTGTTATAAAACCGCTTGCAGGCAGAATACGCCCCTGCGCTGACCCCTTCCTTGCAGATGCTGTTCGCTCACTCGTTGGTTGCGGCGGCAGGTGGAGCTTTCCTTCTTCCCATGCATCCAACCATTTTGGACTGGCAATGTTTTCTTTTAAAACTCTATTGTTTATTCCTTTAAAATGGAGATGGCTTTTGTTTTTGTGGGCTGTTGTTATTTGCTATGCACAGGTTTATGTTGGTGTTCATTACCCTATTGATATTATCTGTGGTACGTTGCTTGGCTGTACTGTTGGTTATTTAACCGGCGCAATTTTTAATAAAAGAGTGGGTTTTGGTTCTTTAGCTTAACTTCATAACACTATGGTTGAAATTCTGATAATACTGGGATTAATATTACTGAATGGCATTTTTTCCATGGCTGAGATCGCTTTGGTTTCTGCACGCAAAGCGAGGCTGGAATCGCAGGCGTCTAAAGGAGATAAAAGCGCTAAAGATGCACTTGAACTGGCTGAGCGGCCAGATACATTTCTTTCAACAGTGCAGATAGGCATTACGCTTATAGGCATATTAACGGGTATTTATTCAGGTGAAGCGCTAAAAACCGAATTAATTGACTTTCTGAACCAGTATGATTTTATTCGTCCATATTCAAGTGTTGCGGCAACCACTATCATTGTTGTAGTAGTTACCTATTTCACTTTGGTTTTGGGCGAGCTGGTGCCAAAACGGATAGGGTTATCACGTCCCGAAACAATCGCCAAGCTTGTTGCAAAGCCGATGAGCTTTCTCAGCAAAATCACATATCCCTTTGTATGGCTGCTCAGCAAATCCACATATCTTACTGTAAAGCTCTTTAACATCAAACCAAAAGATAACCAGGTTACGGAGGAAGAAATAAAAGCCATTATAAGTGAGGGAACTGAGCAGGGAACCATTGAAGAAGCGGAGCAGGAAATTATAGAACGTGTTTTTCATCTGGGCGACAGAAATATTACCTCGCTTATGACACACCGTAATGATATTGTGTGGTTTGATCTTGAAAAAAATGAGGAAAAAATTAAAGAAAAAATTGTTGTTGAACCACATTCCGTTTACCCGGTTTGCGATGGAAATATTGATAACATAAAGGGAGTGGTATCAATTAAAGACCTGTACATCCATGAAAACACAGCCATACTTAAAGAAATAATGCAACCCACATTATTTGTTCCGGAAAACAATACCGCGTACCAGGTACTGGAAAGATTTAAGGAAACAAAAATACATTGCTGTTTTGTGGTAGATGAATATGGAAGCCTTTTAGGCATGATCACACTGAATGATATTCTTGAGGCGATAGTTGGCGAAATTCCACAGGTGGATGATACTGAAGATTACGAAATAAGAAAAAGAGAAGATGGCAGCTATTTTGTTGACGGACAACTCCCGTTTTATGATTTTTTAAGCACTTTCAGAAAAACAGAATGGATGAATGAAGGTGAACAGGAATTTGACACCCTCGCAGGTTTTATCTTACATCAATTAGAACGCATACCCCGCACCGGTGATACATTAGAATGGCGCGGTTTTACTTTCGAAATTGCCGACATGGACGGGCACCGCATTGATAAAGTGCTGGTAACCATTTCAGACGATATAAGAAAAGAAATGGAAGAATAATTTTCACATTTGATATTGCTTAGCGGCATCAGATTTGATTTAAAGTGGCACAGAACCTTTAAACTAAAATCTGATACTTTATGAAGCGAACAATTGTAAAATTGTTTTATGCAATTTTATTGTCAACCCTTGTATTTTCCTGTAAAAAAGAAAATACTGATTTGTCAAAAGAGGTCATCCCTCAGGAAACAAACTCCGGAACAAAGCCAGATGTTGATATAGTAGAAACAGCACCTCCTGTACAGGTAGCAATAAGCGAAAAAATCACAGATAACTGCCTCGGATTTTACAGGGCATTACCGGCAAGATATGATTCAACCTCAAAAAAATATCCATTGCTTATTTTTCTGCATGGATCAGGAGAGATGGGAAATGGGACGACGGATCTTCCGCTCGTACTCAGAAATGCTGTGCCGAAGTTGATCAACAACAAGAAATTTCCGCCCAACTTTAATGTGGGAGGAAAGAATTATTCGTTTATTGTTTTTTCGCCACAAACAAAAAGCTGGACTACGGTAGCCGATGTATATGCAATGATACGATACGCTATAAAGAAATACAGGATTGATACTACAAGAATTTATGTTTCAGGATTAAGTTTGGGCGGAGGTTTAACCTGGGCTACGGGAGCTGCATATCCTAAAATGCTTGCGGCTATAGCTCCGATATGCGGTTCTATTACTGCAACCGAATCCAATACCAAGCCAATTGCATCGGCTAATCTGCCCGTATGGGCCTTCCATAATGAGGATGATGACAGAGCTTCGGTTAATTATACCAAAGAATATGTTGCAAAAATAAACGCTTACAATCCATCACCTAAAGCTAAAATGACTATTTGGCCCACCGGAAAACATGATTCGTGGACAAAAGCAACAGACCCGGCATACAAAGAAAACAATATGAATATGTATGAGTGGATGCTGCAATATCACCGTTAGTTAAATAAGTTTATTCACTTTCAGATATAGCCCGGGCAGATCCGCCCGGGTTTTTATTTTGCGGCAGTCATTTCTATTCCACGTATATCCTGCAGCTTAAACAGCACTTCATCAAGCCGGTTTTTAGGAATACCGATCTGCATATCACAAAACAACTGAACATCCTGTTTTAAGACACTGCAGTTATAGTATTTGCATATTTTCATTACATCATTCATAATGGTATAATCAAAATGAAGATGGTATTTTTTTTCGACCTGCTTTTGTATAACAGGCACTGTTTGCAGCACCAGCGCTGCTGCAGAACGATATGCATTGATAAGCCCCGGAACACCAAGCAGGGTGCCGCCAAAATACCGCACCACTACAATCAGCACATCCGTTAACAGGCGGCTCTCAATAACTCCGAAAATAGGCTTACCGGCTGTTCCTGATGGCTCTCCGTCATCACTTACCCTGTACATATTTCCATCAAGCCCTACGCGATAAGCAAAGCAATAGTGAGATGCTTTAGGATATTCCTTTTTTATTGACTCAAGATTTGGTTTAAACTCATCTACGGAAGTAAAAGGAAGCACAACAGCAATAAAGCGGCTGCCTTTGTCCTTATATTCAGCTACACTCCTTTGTTCAACGGTATAATAAAAATCAGCATGCTTCATTTCGGTCAAATATATAATTCTTATCTCATCAAAATTCCTGAAATTAATAAAATGGATATTGCAGCAAGCGCTATACCCAACCAATTTAATAGCGAAAGCCTCTCTTTGAAAATAACTCCTGCGGCAAATGCACTCAATAAAACTACCGCGATATTATTTACAGTTAGTATAACAGCACTTTTACCCAGATTTATTTTCAACACCTTTATAAGAAACCTGATAGAAAAATAATTAGGAATCCCCAATGCTACACCTGCTGCAAGTGATCGCATGGAGAGCTTTTCGCGACCACTGATAATAATAAAAGAGAGTATAGCAATACCAATGCAGGCTGCAGTAGCAAATGCAGTCACCAGATATTCGTCATTATTATTTGTGTTTAAAAACCGTGATTCTACAAATTTAATAGCCGTATCAAGCAACCCGCTCCAGATAAAAATAACAGCAGGCACTATGATTAATAATAGTTTTGGCAAAGCAGTTTTATTTTCAATACTGCTGTTTCGATAGCTGGTGAACACTACTGCAGCAAGCGCCAGCAATACACCTGCTATCCTTGCAATATCCACTCCCTCATTATATAAGTAAACAGAGAACAGGAAGGGAATAACAAGCGAGAGTTTATATGCCGTTACCGTAACAGCAACGCCTATACGCTGCGCTGAAAACCCAATAACATTAAACAGAAGGATAAAACTTGTACCCATAGCCAGTGCCCAGCCAAACCAATCTGCATATAAAGACGATTTAAGGGGAAGTTGCTGACGAATGATGCTGCCGGTTATTACGCAGGTTATATAGTTTGAAACAATTACCTGCATGGTGCTCCAGCCAAACCGCTGCGCTAACTTGAAAAACAGTGTAAGGTATGTTGAGCATACAATGCTGCCAACCAGGTATATCAAAGTGAAAGAGATTGATTGTTTGAATAATAAGCTACCTGGTCTGAAAACAAGCGCTCATTCTTTACCGGGTGAGAAGACCCAAGCATGGGAGCTTTGATGCCTTCACCTGCTTCTAGATTTTCATTTGTAATAATCCTCGCTTCGTCCCACATTCCTTCATCTATAAAAGATTGCAGCAACTTTGCCCCCCCCTCAATTAATACACTCTGAACGCGGAGATGATATAATGCATGTATGATTTGATGAACAATGCTTACATCATTGGTCACCTGGTAATACCATGTTCTATTTTCCTCATTTTTTATATCGTCAAACGACTCAATAGTATTTTGTATCCTGTTAAAAACAATCGTTGTTACGGCATTATCAAATAAATGCAGATGATGCGGCAAACTCAACTCCATATCCAGCACCAGTCTCACCGGGTTTTTCCCCGGCCATAATCTTGTAGTAAGCGATGGATCATCCAGCCTTGCGGTATTGGTGCCAACCAAAATAGCAGCTTCTTCGCTGCGCCATTTATGCACCAACCGGTTCGTATATGCATTACTGATATGAAGGCGATTATTGCCCAAATCACCAATAACCCCGTTATTACTTTGCGCCCATTTAAGTACAATATACGGGCGATGTTTTGTATGAAATGTAAAGAACCGCCTGTTTAGCGTTTTACATTCCTTTTCAAGCACATTGGCTATTACAGCTATACCTGCAGTTTTCAGCTTATCAATGCCCTTACCATCTACCTCAGTAAACGGATCCCGGCAGCCAATGACTACTGTGGGTATATCGTGCTTTGTGATAAGATCTGCGCAGGGAGGAGTTTTCCCAAAATGAGCGCAGGGCTCTAAGGAAACATACATTACACTTTTACTGATAAGATTTTCATCTGCTTTATTGACAGATGCAATGCAATTCACTTCCGCATGTGGTTGCCCATATGCTTTATGATATCCCTCTCCTATTATTCTTCCTTCATGCACCAGCACTGCGCCTACCATTGGGTTGGGCGCTGTATTGCCGGCAGCAAGTTGCGCCAGTTGCAAACACCGGTTCATGTATAGTTCGTGAAGAGACAACAAGAGTTATATGGCGGTATAAAAATTTACCAACGGGCAAAGGTAACAAGTCTTTGAGTAATTATTACGCTTACAGGCACACCTGAGAATGTCACTTTCTTCAAACGATACCATCAGAAAACAGCCCCGCTTCAAATTAGGCGGGGCTGTTTATTTATTATACAGGTACCGGAAGCTCCTACTGGTTTTTCTTTTTTACAGGCGGAGTTAATGGCCTGATCACTCTTTTTTTAGTAGTATCTACCTGAACCTGGGGAGCAGGCTGAGGAAGCTTGGGCGCATCTAATACATCTAATATCTCTACATCAAATATCAGGTTGCTGTTGGGTTTAATTTTACCTGAACCCTGCGAACCATATCCTAAAACAGAAGGTATGTATATTGTACCCTTTGCTCCTTTACCCATTTGCTTTAAGCCATCTTCAAAACCTTTTATTGAACCACCCTGCCCTATAGTAACATTATATGGTTCGGTATGACGGAAAGTTGAATCAATATTGCTGTCAAACGGCGTACCATCAAGCAACTTACCTGTGTATTTTACCACCAGCGTTTGCCCGTCTTTAGGCAGTTCACCACCAGCTTGTTTAATATCAACATAAGTTCCAACTGTTGTTTTAGCAGGCTTCAGGTTATTCTTGGCAAAATATTCTTCAAGTGTTTTTTCATCTTTCACCTTTTGGCCAATAGCACGGATAGAATCTTCTTTCATGAATGCTGTTCTTTCTTTCATGAAATCCTCCTGGGCATTTTCTGTTTTAAGTATTCCCAGCACCTTGAAAGTGGTAGAAAGATATTCTCCCTTTTTAAATCCTGCAGGCATCATGCCCATACCGTCTTTAAAAATGCTGTCTGTGGGTATACGGGTAATAATACTGTCGCCAACTTTAACCTGTTTAAATATTTCAAAGTATTCTTTAGGTAGCTGCATGCTGTCTATAGGCTGGTACTGGGGTAACTGTCCATAAGTATCTTTCAATAAAGAATCCTTATATTTCTGAGCGAAATTAAATTTCATCACTTCACCGTAGGCAATGGTTTTACCGTTTCCTGAGCTGATGATTTTATACTCCATTCCGTTCTTTAGCTTTTTGAAAGAACTGTTTCCTTTATTGCAGGACATCATAAGGTTCCCCAGTGCAATCGCTCCTAAAACCCATATTGCTTTTTTCATAATTAAAATTGATTATTGTAATTGTGTTGCGTTTTCTTTTATAGCGTTTTTAAATGCCTGTACGGTTTTTTGCAGTGAATCAGCGCTTCTTCCACCAGAAGCATTAAAATGCCCTCCACCATTAAAATATGTACGTGCAAAGGTATTTACATCAAAATCTCCTTTACTCCTGAACGACCACTTTCTTTCTTCATCTCTGTCAATTACCAAACCCGCCAGCTTTATTCCCTGGATGGATAACGGATAATTAACCAGTCCTTCAGTATCGCCTGTTCGTACATTAAATTTCAACAAATCAGATTTTGGTATAGCTATCAATGCCGCATTATATTCATAAAACACTTCCATCCTGTATAATAAAACGTGCCCGAGAAAACGGAGCCTGTCTTCAAGAAAATTATCATAAAGGTTTTCGTGAACAATGGAATGTTGAAGCCCCTTGTTTTTCAGTTCAGCCACCATGCGATGAACATCTGATGAGGTTGCCGGAAACCGGAATGAACCTGTATCGCCTATAATGCCTGCATACAAACAGGAAGCTATATCCTGGTTAATAAGCTCAGCCTTGCCTGATCCAACTATAAAGTCGTATACCATTTCGCTGGTAGAGCTTTTGGAAGTAAGGCTTATACCATAATCAAAAGATGCTGTTTCAGGCTGCTCATGATGATCAATTAAAACTTTAACGCATTGCAGCTCTTTAAGCTTTTGAGCCATGTGCTTTGTTCTGTGCATGGCATTAAAATCAAGGCAGAACAACCATTCAGCACTATCCAGTATGGATAAAGCCTTTTCTTTTGCGGCTTCAAAATCAACTACGCTTCTGCAGCCCGGCATCCATTTTAAGAAATCGGGCCAATTAGTAGGAGATATTACGGCAATATTATGCCCAAGCTGGGATAAAAAACCCGCTAATGCCAGAGATGAGCCCATAGCATCCGGATCAGGCTTTTGATGCATGGTAATTACAATTCTCCGTGGGGTTGATAATAATGGATAAATCTCCTGGATGGGCTTCATAAAAGGCGCAAAAATCATTTATAATAGCCATTCAGTCAAATATTTTTTCCTGCATAAACAGATATCAGGCTTATAAGGATGCTAATTACACAAATCAATATGCTAATTATTAACCGAAACAGTACCTTTGCTGCCCAAAAGAAAAAATATGAGCAATAGAACATTTACCATGATTAAGCCTGACGCATTTGCCAATGGTCATTCAGGAGCTATTATAGACAGAATTATAAAGGCAGGCTTTAAAATTGTGGCTTTAAAACTCACATCGCTATCTGCTGAAAAAGCCGGTGAATTTTACGCGGTGCATAAGCAACGTCCTTTTTACGGAGAACTGGTAGAATTTATGAGCAGCGGACCCATTATCGCAGCTATTTTAGAAAAAAACAATGCAGTAGAAGATTTCAGGAAGCTGATTGGTGCAACCGATCCCGCTAAGGCAGATGAAGGCACCATACGCAGGGTTTTTGCTGAAAACCTGGGCAGAAACGCTATTCATGGCAGCGATAGTGATGATAATGCCGCCATAGAAGGCAATTTTTTCTTTTCAGGACTGGAAAGGATTTAAGTGTTTCTATTTAAAAAATAAATAATCTGGCGAAAAAAGACCGGTTTTTAAAATTTGGCATAATCTTAGTTATAATATAAACATCTTTCTCAAGGGTTTAGGGTTGAAACTAAAGGGGGCTCATTTCCATGGGCCTCAATTTTTTTTATATAGCGGGTAGTTCAATGTATTGCAAACAAAGACTCCTACAATTTGTGCATATCATTTGGTATTGACCAAAAACTTTTACAACAATTAGTCCTCCGCAGAAAAAGCATAATTTCTTCAAAAAGACAACACACTAACAAAATTTACGCATTGAGCATGCTGTGCAAATAAATGAACTTAAAAAGATTGTTGGATAAGGCCTGGTTGAACTTCAGCGTTATTAAACATGAGATCAGAAGAGGGGCCTAAAAGAGTTGTATTTGCATCTGAAATTGTATGCAAAATCCCAAATAAAAAAAGGGTCTCATTTTCATGAAACCCTTTACTGTATTGAGTGGGAGCACACGGGCTCGAACCGCGGACCCTCTGCTTGTAAGGCAGATGCTCTGAACCAACTGAGCTATGCTCCCTTTTTGTAGAACTACCCCGTTTTAATTGGGAGTGCAAAGATAAGTGTTGAATCATTTCTGCAAAATTTTTTTGAAATAAAATCAAACAAAATATATTTTCATCCTCCTCCCTCAATAAGATAATATCTCAAACCAATGTTGATGACTAATGGCTGACTGCTGATAGCTGATAGCTAACTGCCCAAAGCCCACACCCCACCTAATTCGGATACAGCACCAGCCTGAAGCCTCCAATATCATCCATATAATCCTGCTTAACACTATTGCGGGTGGTTACTCTGCAACTGGCTGCCTGGGTAAACCACGAGCCTCCACGCCTGACCCTGCCAGAACCTGACTCTGGCCCAACAGGATTATTATGCTCGTTTTGCTCGTAGTAAAATTTGCTATACCAATCCTGGCACCATTCCCAAACATTGCCCGTCATATCATACAAACCAATTGAATTGGGTTTCTTTTCTCCAACAGGATGCGGATGCCTGCCGCTGTTTCCCGAATACCATCCTGCTTCATCTATATCATCACTGCCACTATAGCGAAACTGCTTCCAGTCCTTTCCTCCCTTTGCTGCATACTCCCATTCTGCTTCTGTAGGTAAACTGTATTTTTTATCCGTGAGCGCATTTAATATTTCTATAAACTTTTGTACATCGTTCCAGGTTACTTTATCAACAGGGCATTGATCACAACCGGAAAATTCACTTGGGTTTATTCCCATAATAGCAACCCATTGTCTTTGTGTAACAGGATATTTACTTATAGCATACCCGTCTACGGTTACTTCATAAGCAGGGCGTTCATCTGCTTCACCTGCATCATTGCCCATTACAAAATTGCCGCCTGTTACCCACACCATATTGTTCTGAATACTATCTAATAACTCCTTACTCACAACAGGTAAAACAATTTTTTCCTTCTTGTTTTTTTTCTTCTTTTGCTGAGCTGATACATCAATACAAATCAACATAAACAGCATAGCCAAACCAGCTTTCAGAACATTTAATGTCATATGCCGCATTGTTTTCATAATGGTTTGATTGTTTACAGAAAAATTATTTGAATAATATTGCCGTTTTCAAATATAGCAAAAAAAATCCCGCTTCTTTTGAAGCGGGATATATGATATATGACCTTTCGATCAACGGGATTAATAACCCATTCCACCCATATCAGGAGCGCCGTGGTGATGACCACCGCCACCAGCTTCTTCCTTCTTAGGTTTGTCGGAAATAACACATTCAGTTGTAAGCAACATGCTCGCAATTGAAGCAGCGTTTTCAAGCGCAATACGTGTAACTTTTGTAGGATCAATTACACCTGCTTTGAAAAGGTTTTCATACACTTCAGTACGTGCATTGAAACCGTAATCGCCTTTACCTTCTTTTACTTTCTGCACAACAATGCTGCCTTCAATACCACTGTTGAAAACGATCTGGCGAAGCGGTTCTTCAATTGCTCTTTTTACAATTGAAACACCTGTAAGCTCATCTTCATTAACGCCTTTGAATTTATCAAGAGATTCAACAGCACGGATATAAGCTACACCACCTCCAGGAACGATTCCTTCTTCAACCGCAGCGCGGGTTGCATGCAAAGCATCATCCACACGGTCTTTCTTTTCTTTCATTTCAACTTCAGTAGCAGCACCAACCTGTAATACAGCCACACCACCGCTTAATTTAGCAAGGCGTTCCTGTAATTTTTCTTTATCATAATCAGAAGTAGTAACTTCTATCTGCGCTTTAATTTGATTTACACGTGCAGTGATATCGTTTTTCTTTCCTTTACCACCAACGATAGTTGTATTGTCCTTGTCAATTACCACTCTTTCTGCTCTGCCTAAAGAAGTAAGATCAGCACCTTCCAGTTTATGACCTAATTCTTCGCTGATAACAGTACCGCCGGTAAGAATAGAAATATCAGTCAGCATTTCTTTTCTTCTGTCGCCAAAGCCGGGAGCTTTAACTGCAGCCACTTTCAAAGTGCCACGCAATTTATTTACAACCAGCGTTGCCAATGCCTCACCTTCCAGGTCTTCAGAAATGATCACCAGGGGAGCGCCCTGTTGAGCAACTTTTTCCAGGATGTGAAGGATATCTTTCATGGTGCTTACTTTCTTATCATAGATAAGGATGTAAGGTTTTTCTAATTCAGCTTCCATTTTTTCGCTGTTGGTAACGAAATAAGGAGAGATATAACCACGATCGAACTGCATACCTTCAACTACTTCAATGCCGGTTTCAGTACCACGTGCTTCTTCAACAGTGATAACGCCATCTTTACCAACTTTAGCAAAAGCTTCTGCAATTAATTTACCGATAGCTTCGTCGTTGTTGGCAGAGATAGAAGCAACCTGCTGAATTTTTTTGCTGTCAGAACCTACAGTCTGAGACTGAGATTTTAAATGCTCAACAACTCTTTCAACCGCTTTAGCAATACCACGTTTCAAATCCATTGGATTTGCACCGGCAGCTACGTTTTTCAAACCTTCAGCAATGATAGATTGTGCCAACACGGTAGCAGTAGTAGTACCATCACCTGCAATATCAGCAGTTTTGCTGGCAACTTCTTTCACCATTTGAGCACCCATATTTTCAATCGGATCTTCCAGTTCTATTTCTTTAGCTACAGTAACACCATCTTTGGTTACAGCAGGAGCACCGAATTTTTTTTCTATTACCACATTACGACCTTTAGGTCCCAATGTTACTTTTACGGCATTTGCCAGAACATCAACGCCTCTTTTCATTTTGTTGCGGGCGTCAACTTCAAAAAACAATTGTTTTGCCATGATATTTAAATTTGAAATTTGTGATTTGAAATTTGAGATAGCCGGGCATTCCTGCCAACCGTCTCTTTTAAAATTGCTATAAATATTTTTAAACGATAGCAAGAATATCAGACTCTCTCATAATAAGATAGTCTCCGCCATCAATCGTTATTTCAGTACCGGCATATTTGCCATACAATACTACATCACCTGATTTTACGCTTACAGGCTCGTCTTTTTTACCAGGACCAGCGGCAACAACAGTTCCACGCTGTGGCTTTTCTTTTGCAGTATCAGGAATAATGATGCCCCCTGCAGTCTTTTCTTCCGCAGGAGCTGGTTTCACGATCACCCTGTCATGAAGGGGAGTTACACTAAATTTTTTAGACATAAAAATGATTTTTTGTTGATTAAAGACTTGATTTTAAAAATCTTTAAGGCGGACAAAGGTATACGAATAATATGCCAATGCGTCAATGCCGGAAAAAATTTCAGTTTTTATTGTAATACCGCAATTTGTGGAAAAAGATGGCAGAAACGGACCTGGGGAGATATGCCAATTTTACCGGAAAAGGTAGAAGGTAAAGGGTTTAAGGTATATGGTTGAAACGATCTTCGCCTTATATCTCATACCTTCCATCTTTTCTCTTATACCAAAATTTCCCTACCTTCGCCGCCGCTTAATAGTTCTTTAAAGATGATCAGCAGAAGAAACATACGTGTAAAAGTTATGCAAACCCTCTACACTATTGATACCAGTGAAGAGCAAGCCCAGGGAAATAAATTTAATAAGTTATTAGACAAGCATTTAGAGCAATCCCGCCAGATTTTCGTTTATCTTATTCACCATATTATCAGTGTTGCCCGTTATGCAGAAACGGACTCCCGTTTACGATCTTCAAAACATTTGCCCAGCAAAGAAGATTTGAATGTAAATATTAAAATAGCCGGCAATGAAATAGTATGGAAAATACTGGAAGACTCCTCGTACCAGCGTGCTGTTGCCGAAATAAAGCCCCAGCACTGGGATAATGATGAGTTGATAAGAAAGACTTATTTACAGCTTGTAGAAGCGCCTATATATAAGGAATATATTGCGCTGCAGGAAAGAAATAAGAAATCGGAGAAAAATATACTGGAATATATTTTTACAGACCTGATGCTGGCAAACGATGACTTTATGTCTCATATGGATGATACCTTCCTTCACTGGGACGACGATGCAGAAATGATGAACCAGCTTGTACTGAACTTTCTGCAAAAACCGGCAAATGCTGATTTCCAGGATATGCTGGGCGCGGAAAAAAGGAAATTTGCGAACGACCTGCTGCAAACCGTTTTAGAGAAAAAAGAATACTGCCTTGAGCTCATCAAGCCCAAATTAAAAAACTGGGATGCGGAAAGAATAGCCGTGCTGGATATGATCCTTATGGAAATGGGCGTTTGCGAGTTCCTGTATTTTGATACCATACCTACAAAAGTTACCATTAATGAATATATTGACCTGGCAAAGGAATACAGCACACAGCAAAGCGGGCATTTTGTAAATGGTATTTTGGATAATATTCATAAGGATCTGCTGGCACAGGATAAACTGCACAAAGTATCTCATAAAAAATCTTAACGCGTTTATAAAAAACATTAAGCAATTAAGAAAAGTTAAGCGGTTTTAATTCCCTTAATTTCTTAATGGTTCAAAATATAAAATAACGCAGGCACTGCCAATTCCCTTCGTGCTTTCCTTGTAATAAAAATGTACATTTGCAGTCCAAATTCAATAAAAGATGAGCAGACTTATTTTGGCCGCCATTATTATTACAACTTTTTTTGCAGCCTGCCAGCAGGGAGAAAGTAAGACGTCTGCCGCTACCGATGCAGCAAAAGCAGCAAACGCTCCTGTTGATCCGGCAAGCCTAACAACCATACAATGGCTGGATTCTACGCTTGACAAAGGCACCATAACCGAAGGAGAAAAAATTGAAGTAGCATACCGTTTTAAAAATACCGGTAACAAACCCCTGGTAATAAAAGATGTTCGCCCTTCCTGCGGATGCACCGTAGCTGAAAAACCTGAAGAACCTATTGCACCAGGTGGAGAAGGTATTATTAAAGGTGTATTTAACAGCGCAAATAAATTGGGACCCAATCACAAGACTATTCATGTGGTTACCAATACACAACCCGATACCTATGCGCTTGTTTTTAATGTGGTAGTCAATAAAAAGAATTAATCAAATTTGTATTCAAATATTTAAAACAACAACATGACAAGTTATTTAACATTATTACAGAGTGCACAGGGAAATGCCCAAATGATGCAGATGATTATGCTGGTAGGTATCATCGCTGTATTTTACTTTTTTATGATCCGCCCCCAAACCAAGAAAGCGAAAGAAGCTAAAAACTTTCAGACCAACCTTCAGAAAGGCGATAAAGTAGTTACCATTGCCGGTATACATGGCAAAATAGATAAGGTAAATGAAGACAATACCCTGCAGCTTGAAGTTAGCCCCGGCAGCTATCTCAAAATTGAAAAAAGTGCTATAAGCATGGAATGGAGCAAACAATTAAATGGCGCTGCTGCTGATAAAAAATAAAATTTAACGAGTTAATAAAAAATCCGGGATCCAGACTATGGGTTTCGGATTTTTATTTTCAATAAGTTTATACAAAATTTCAGTCCTTGCTTAAAATAGGTTTAACAGGCGGAATCGGCTCAGGCAAAAGCCTTGTTGCCCGCATATTTGAAGTGCTGGGTATCGCTGTGTATTATGCTGACACAGCGGCTAAAGCAATTATGAACAATGATGAAATACTGAAAGCCGGGATCATCAGGTATTTTGGCACTGAATCTTATACCAATGGATTGCTCAATAGAAAGTATATCGCGTCAAAAGTATTTGGTAATGAAGATCAGCTAGCCTTATTAAACAGTCTTGTTCACCCGGCAACAATACGGGATGCTGAAAAGTGGATGCTGCAACAAAGCTCTCCTTATACCATTAAAGAAGCCGCGCTCATTTTTGAAAGCGGCTCACAGGAACATCTTGATTATGTAATTGGCGTATATGCACCCAAAAACCTGCGCATACTTCGAACCATGCAGCGCGATAATGTAAGCCGAGATGAGGTTTTAAAACGCATGAAAAACCAGATAAATGAAGAAATAAAGATGCGGCTCTGCGATTTTGTTATCTATAACGATGAACAAAAAGCCATACTTCCCCAGGTGCTTACCCTGCACGAACAATTATTAACGATTGCCAAAAGAACACTACATGAGCCACAAAGTCATTCCCATACTGCGCATATTTGATGAAGCAAAAGCCCGTGAATTTTATATTGACTGGCTGGGTTTTTCGGTTGATTGGGAACATCGCTTTGACAGTAATACGCCCTTATATATGCAGGTATCTAAAGAAGATATTGTACTGCATTTATCCGAACACCACGGCGACGGCTGCCCCGGCGCAAAAGTGTTTATTGAAACAAGCGAAGGGCTTGCCGGTTATCAAAAATTACTGATAGAAAAAAATTACAAATACGGCCACCCCGGGCTGGAAGAAGCGCCATGGAATGCCATAACATTAACACTGCACGATCCTTTTGGCAACAAATTGTTGTTTAGTGAAAAGAAAATGGAACACGGATAAAGCGGATATGACGGATATTCACGGAATGTACCCGCGTTATTCGGTACAATCCGCGTATTCCTTGTGCTATTCTATAAAGAACAGGGTAATGCATAAAACAGGTCAGTTGTTGTTCAAAAATTATTTTTAAACAGCTTCTTAAAGACCTCCAAGGCCAGGCATCAGCCGGTTGTATAGAAAAATTGCCGGACATACAGCATAAATACAAAGTGTTCATAATAATTATACAGAACAAAGATGAAGCCGTAGCTTTAGCACACTTCAACCGCTTATATTTTCCTTCATTTTAAATTTGTAATATGGCGCGCTATTTCGTAACAGCGGTATTGGTATTTTTTGTTTTATCATCTTTTTGTCAAACAGAAACGGCACAACTGGATTTGCTGGTTAGCAGGTATGCCAAGCTGAACAGGTTTAATGGTTCAGTATTAATTGCAAAAGGCGGAAATATTCTGCTCAATAAAGGCTATGGCTACAGAAATGTTGCCAGTAAAATAACCAACGATGAAAACAGCATTTTTCAATTAGGTTCAATTACCAAACAATTTACTACCGCGGTTATTTTAAAATTACAGCAGGAAAAGAAATTAAATGTAACGGATAAGCTAAGCAAATACTTTCCAAAATTTCCCAAAGGAGATAGCATCACTATAGAACAACTCATGCTGCATACTTCCGGTATATACAGCTATACCAGTGACAGTAAATTTATGGAAACAGAAGTAAGCAAACCCGCTAACCGGGAAAAGATGATGGCTTTATTTAAAGACAAACCGCTCGATTTTTCACCTGGCAAAGGTTGGAATTATTCCAACAGTGGTTATTCTATGCTGGGATATATTATTGAGAAGGTTACAAAAATGCCTTACGAACAAGTGGTGCGGCAATATATTTTTTCACCGCTGCAAATGACGCATAGTGGCTTTGATTTTACACACCTGCAGTCACCTGAAAAAACAACGGGTTATTTTAAAATAGATAATAAAAGTGCCGACACAGCCCCCATTGTAGATTCATCGGTATCTTTTTCCGCCGGTGCTATTTACTCAACTGTGGGTGATTTATACAAATGGCACCAGGCGCTTGAAAACTATACCATCCTCTCCGAAGCCGACCAGGAAAAAGCGTATACGCCTGTACGTAATCATTATGGTTATGGCTGGGGAATAGATAGTATTGACGGTAAAAGAAAAGTTGGGCACAGCGGCGGCATACATGGTTATATCACCAATTTTGTTCGTGTGCCGGAAGATGATATATGCATTGTATTACTCAGTAATGCATCTGACAAATCGCTGGAAGAAATTACAGATAAGGTATTGAAACAATTATATAATAAGCCCTACGATTTACCTAAACTAAAAACCGCTCTCATACTTACCGATTCTATTTTAAAACAATATGAAGGCACTTATGAAATCCGCCCGGATTTAAAAGTAGTGATGAGCATAAAGAACGGCGCATTGAACGCTGCGCCTACCAATCAATCTGTAAAAGTATTATCGGCTGAAAAAGAAGATTCGTTTTTTGACCCGAATGACAATGTACAGGTCGAATTTGTAAAGAACTTCAAAAATGAAGTAGAAGGTTTTTTACTATTCCAGGGTGGAAGAAAAATATTTTGCAGGAAGCTGAAAGAATAAGCTGCGTGCGCAACCAGTTTCTTTTACACTCTCAAAAACACCTTCTTCTTATAAAGGAAATATAAAACCGCCCATTTTATCAGAACATACCCTATTGCCGCTACCACTATATTATATGGCGTTCCCGCAAGTTGTTCAGCCCATTTAAAAAAAGCATTAGTAGTATAATCCCAGTCAATAAAATGTTCCGACATATAAATCAAAATGGAATTCATACCGATTACTTTAAAAAAGAATGCCCATTTTTTATACCCCTTAACATCAATGATATAGTAAAAAACGGCCAATAATATCAGGCTGTATCCTCCAACATTCAGCACAAAAGAACTGGTCCATAAATTTTTATTGATGGGAAAATCAATATCCCATATATGGGCTACAATCACAAATACAACACCTGCAACCAGCATGTACAAAACTTTTTTGCTTTGCCCGAGTTGATTCTTTTTTAAAAAATTGCCTGTAATAATACCCAGCAGGCCTGTAGCTATAGCAGGTATTGTGCTTGCTAATCCTTCGGGATCGTGAATACCCAGGTATAGCTTACCGGGCATTACAAGTCGGTCTATATAAGAAGCAAAATTACCTTCCATCGTAAGATCGCCTGCGGGAAACCCGGGTGCAGATGTAAACTTCAGCAACAACCAATACCCGATTATAATTCCGAAGAACCAGATTATCTGTGCCCGCTCCTTAAAATACAATGCTATAATGTTTGCAAACATGTATGCAAGCCCTATACGCCCAAGCACACTCCCGAATCGTATTTCTGATAATGCGTGAAGTTGCAGACCATTATTATAAATAACACCAAACAATACAAGAAGCAAACCTCTTTTTATAACACGCCACAGAAGTTGCTGCCGTGTTTTACCTCTCTCCAGCTCTTTTCCAACTGAATAAGGAGTGGCCACTCCCGCAATAAAAAGAAACAATGGAAATATAAGATCGTAAAAATGAAAGCCATTCCAGTCGGGATGCGTAAGCTCCCCTGCAAACCCTTTCCAGAAAGAAGAGCCGCTTGCCCTGGAAAGTGATTCAATTATGCCTTCGCCGCCCATAATCCAGAACATATCAAAACCGCGTAAAGCATCAAGAGAATATAAACGCCCGGAAGGTTGAGTAGTTTTCAATGCCATAATATGCAGGGAGTAAAATTGATTATTACAATTGAGACTACACAAAGTAAGATATACTAAGGCACATGCAAAATAATTTCGTCGGGAAGAAAAAAAAGTTCCGATGCCAAACTTTGTTAATGATTTGCAATCGATTGTTTACTCAAACAATAAGTTGCCTTTATTAGCAATACTGGTGCGTTTATCAAATACAGAATCTACATGCCGGGCTTCATCTCTCGTTCCTTTTATACTTCGAATTACGCTTCCGTATTCAAGGCTATCTTCACCTGTAACCCTGACAGCAATTTGCCGGTCAAAATTTTCATTGAAAATGATATGTACAGTTATATGACACATGTCTATGTATTATTGCCTGCTATTTACCCGCGTACTCTATTTTAATGGCGGCATTCTCCTGCAGGTTTGTTTTGGCAAACAACTCATAGTGATCATCACCGGAAATTATACGCATAAAAGCGGTATTGGGGGGTATATCGCCCAGGTTCTCTGCTACCAGTATAAACTCATGTGTCCTTTTATCAGCACTTGCGGTAATGGTATAAACAATAGGTGTAGTTCCCAGTATCTTCTTATCAATTATTTTATTGCCATTGTGATATACAGATACAATGTCCGTATCTATCTCTCCATTATCAAACAACATTATTTTTATTTCGGGTGAAAACACTTTATATGTTGCTATAACAGTATTGGTACGGGCTAGCTGGTTTAATGTATCAATAACGGGTGGCACAACAGTTTTTGCAGTATCATTTTTCAGCATAGCATTAATATTTTTTGATACCTCCTTATCACCAAATGCGCCTGTAATTTTCTTCTGTACAGCAGCATCAAAACCAGATAATAGTTTGTAGTATTTTGTTTCACCATCGCAAGTTTGCCCGCAATTAATATTGGTAAGCGTCAACAATATAGTATCTGCAGAAATACGGATCACCGATGTTGAGTTACATGCCCTGCAATCCCACCATTGGCCATATGGCGGTTCTTTGGTATACAGTACCTGTCCATAATTAAATTTCAGTCCGCTGTTTTCATACAAACCTGTAAACGCGATATCCTGCCGCGTTCCTTTTCCATCTCTTACCTCACTAACCAGCTTGCCCATAAACCTGTTGCCCGCAACTTTATCTATATACAGTGTTCTAACATAATCAGTAGAATATAAACTGCCCGGAACAATACCTGTGCCCTTCCATACGCCAGACATCCAGGCGATATCCTGCGCATAACAATTGCAGCATATAAAAACCATTAATACACTACCAATAACTCTCCTTAAAAACAAAAACATAGAATTGAAAACAGGCATAATGCTATTCAGCATTTTACTTTCTTTAAAAAACTGATTAAAAGGTTTGAAGTATAACCGGTATGAAAGTTCTTCGAGGATTGGGGGCTAAAAATAGGAATTATATACAATCAGGCAATAAATATATTAAAGCAGCCCACTCATCTATAACTTCCCTTGCTTTTCAGCAGGCTGGTGTATTTCAATAACCGTCCTGAAACCTAAAATCCTTATTTTTGCGGGATGAATCCGGAGGAAAAGAAGCCCATAAAAGTCGCGATATTGGATTTATATGAAGGCGTTCCAAACCAGGGAATGAGATGTATACGCGAAATCCTGAACCAGTACGGAGAAGCTAATCACCTTGATCTTCAATGGGATGAGTTTGAAGTAAGACAGAAGCTGGAAATTCCTGAAGTTTCTGAATACGATATTTTTATATCCAGCGGTGGACCGGGAAGCCCACTTGACAGTGAAGGCAGCGAATGGGAAAAAAAATATTTTGACTGGCTGAATGCTTTACAAAACCGGAATGCCGACACCCTTAATCAACAAAAGAAATTTGCCTTTTTTATCTGCCATTCATTTCAGCTTATCTGCCGCTATTATAAGCTGGCTGTAGTCAGCAAACGAAAATCTACCTCCTTTGGCGTATTTCCGATGCACGTACTGGATGCAGGTATTAATGAAAATATTTTTGAAGGTTTGGATGATCCTTTTTACGCTGTAGACAGTCGTGATTACCAGGTAACCTCACCAAATTACGCGCAGCTTGCTGCATTGCGTTCCAGCATACTATGCATTGAAAAAGAAAGACCTCATATACCACTTGAAAGAGCTATTATGGCTGTGCGGTTTAATGATTATATGGTAGGCACGCAGTTTCACCCCGAGGCTGATGCGATAGGGATGAGCATGTATCTTCAGCAGGACGACAAAAAGAAAAGCGTGATTGAAGCATATGGCGAAGCCAAATGGGCATCAATGATAGAACAGCTTAACGACCCTGATAAAATACTATGGACATACGCCCATGTATTGCCTAACTTTCTCAATCATTCCATAGAACATTTACAGGCGGTTGTATTATAAATATCGCTACCTTTCTGTAAACATTTTTGGATGGTAGCATCATTGCGCAAAGCGTTCAACCAAAACTTTACCAGGGAACGTTACGAAGCATTTCTCGCTGATCTTACAAGCAAACATCCCGGCGCCATTGAATTCCGCGTAGCAGAAACGCCCATTTTTGCTGACAGGCATTTCACAAAAAAAATGACAGATGCCTGCGAAAGCATTGTTGATATTATTACAGGTACAGACTTTAAAAAGCTTACCGCGAGGGCGATTCCTCCCGGTGAAAACGTTGCGGCTGAAACGCCGCACAGCCACATGATCGCTTTTGATTTTGGCGTATGCATTAACGACAATGGGGAACTGGAACCACAGCTCATAGAAATGCAGGGCTTTCCTACCCTCTTTGGTTTCCAGGTATATTATCCTGAAGTATTGGAAAAGCATTTTGATATACCGGGAAACTACTCGCATTATTTAAACGGGTATAATAAAAACAGCTATGTAGCCATGCTGAGGAAGCTATTGCTTGGTGAGCATAATGTTGAAAATGTAATACTGCTTGAAATAAAACCACACGAACAAAAAACGCGTATAGATTTTTACTGCACCCAGGATTACACAGGTGTAAAACCGGTTTGTCTCACCGAATTATTTGCCGAAGGCAACAACCTGTTTTATATGAATGAAGGAAAGAAAACTGCGGTAAAAAGAATTTACAACAGGGTGATTTTTGATGAACTGAAAAGCAGGAATGATCTTGGCAATATCATTGATATCACCAAGCAATGGAACGTTGAATGGATACCTCATCCAAACTGGTTTTACCGTATCAGCAAGTTTACTTTACCTTTTATAAAAAATCCCTTTGTACCTGAAACCTTCTTTTTAAGCGATATAAAACAGATGCCGGCAGATTTGGAGAACTATGTATTAAAACCGCTCTTTTCATTTGCAGGCCAGGGCGTGGTGATTGATGTAACACAGGGTGATATCAATAGTATAAAAGATCCAGAAAACTGGATACTGCAACGCAAGGTTAAGTATGCGGATGTTATTGAAACGCCTGATATTCCAGCCAAGGCAGAAATAAGAATAATGTATGTGTGGCCGGACAATGAAGCCCGCCCCCACCCTGCTATTAACCTTGCCCGCTTAAGTAAGGGCAAAATGATTGGCGTACGATATAATGCGGAAAAAGAATGGGTTGGCGGATCGGTATGCTATTTTGAAACTTATTAACGTTATTTAACCTGTTCCATTATTAACCATATATACACAATCGTACATTTGTTATGAATAATAAACAAGCTATGAAGTGGGTTATACTTACAATCACCGGTGTTGTTGTTTCTGCTGCTCAGTTAGCAGCACAACAAACCGCCACAAGCCTGATTGTAAAATCCAAAACAGAGATCACTTTTCCTGAAAACCCCAACCGTGGCGATGGCGATGGTTTTAACGGGCCATCGGGTATGGAAAGTAAAAATACCACCTACTACAAGGGTGACTTTATAAAAACATTGAACCAGTCTGATTTTGGCAACAACATTGTGATTGTAGATAAAAAAAACAAAAAAACTACTACGCTTATAGAAGCGATGGGTAGAAAAACAGGATTTTATATAACAGAAGAAGACCAGGAGAAGATGCGGGAGGATGCACAAAAAAGAATGGATTCTCTCCGCCAGGCCAGGGGAGGGAATGACGACCAGCAAAGAAATTTTACACCTGCGGAACCTGAAATCGTATACACAAACGAAACAAAAAAAATAGCCGGTTACAACTGTAAAAAAGCAATCATCAAAACCAAAAGCAGGCAGGGAGAAGTATCTGAACTGCATGTTTGGTATACGCCTGATGTTCAAAGGCCGGAAGGCTATCCTGTTTCAGGTGCCAACACCGGCGGGGGCGGTTTTGCAAGAGGATTTTCCGGCGGCGGCCCGGGTGGTGGTGCATTTGGAGGATTATCAAATCTTGAAAAAATTAATGGCTTTATTATGGGTTATAATATGAGCAGACCCAATGGTTTTAAAATGGAGACAGAAGTGACCAGTATTGAAGTAAACCCCGCTATTGAGGACAAGGTTTTTGAAATTCCAAAGGGATATGATATTAAGCCAATGTCTGAAATGCAGCAATTTTTCAACAGGCGTTTTAATGGTGGTTCGCCTCCTTCGCAATAAACAATAAAGAGCTTTGGATTTTGGGGCTATTAACATACAACGGGGCTGCCTGTCAGGCAGCCCCAATTATTTAAAGCATGTATGAACAAACTACAGCTGTTTAACGGAAATAATTTTACAGCCGCATATAGCATAAGCTATCATTAATATTTTACCAGTATTGGCGAATATCAGTTAATCCTCTCCCTGCAAATAACCCTACTTTTATATTGTTCAAATCAATATAATATGAGGAGTGGAATTATTGGATTTGCTTTTGTACAAGCCGCAATAGTATCGCTGCCCGCAACAGCCCAGGTAAAGTTAAAAACAGATTATCCTATACAACCTGTAGCATTTACACAAGTGCAAGTAACAGATAATTTTTGGGCGCCTAAAATAAAAGTAAATGCTGAGGTAACGATCCCCTACACATTGGATCAATGTAAAAAGCATGGGCGAATAGATAATTTTCTTGTTGCTGCAGGAAAGAAAAAGGCGGATAAACTTTCTGAATTTACTTTTGATGATACGGATATTTACAAAGTAATTGAAGGCGCATCTTATAGTTTACAGGTAAGCAAAAACGATCAATTAGAAAAATACCTTGACACATTAATTGCTATTATTACCGATGCCCAGGAACCGGATGGGTATCTCTATACTTTTCGCACAGCTAAAGTTACTAACCCGCATGAATGGATAGGAAGCAAACGCTGGGAAAAAGAAGAAGACCTGAGCCATGAATTATATAACTCCGGGCATTTGTTTGAAGCCGCTGTTGCACATTACCAGGCAACAGGCAAAAAGAACCTGCTGAATATCGCTGTTAAAAATGCAGACCTGCTTGTTAAAACTTTTGGTTATGGTAAAGAAGAAAAATTTCCCGGTCACCAGATAGTTGAAACAGGCTTAACCAAAATGTACAGGGTTACAGGCAAGCAGGAATATCTTGACCTCGCCAAATTCTTCCTTGATCTTCGCGGCACACCCGGGCATTTGAATCACGAATATAGCCAGGCAGATAAAAAAGTAGTTGACCAGCATGAAGCGGTTGGTCATGCCGTGAGAGCCGCGTACATGTATACAGGTATGGCTGATGTGGCTGCATTAACAGGCAATACAGCATACTTACATGCTATTAATGATATATGGAATGATGTAACAGAGAAGAAAATTTATTTAACAGGTGGCATTGGCGCTACCGGTGCAGGCGAAGCTTTTGGAAAAGCCTACGACCTGCCGAATATGAGCGCTTATGCGGAAACCTGTGCCTCTATTGCCAATGTATACTGGAACAGCCGGATGTTTTTACTGCATGGCGACGCGAAGTATATTGATGTAATGGAAAGAACCTTATACAACGGTTTACTTTCTGGTGTTTCATTAAGCGGCGACAGGTTCTTTTATCCTAATCCATTAGCTTCATTGGGACAGCACCAACGCAGCGCATGGTTTAGTTGCGCGTGTTGTATTTCTAATATGACCAGGTTTCTGCCTTCCATGCCGGGTTATGTATATGCGCAAAACAAAAATGAGCTGTTTGTAAATCTGTTTGTAGGTAGTGAATCTCAAATTAAATTACCGGCAGGTAGTATCACCATTATTCAAAATACCAACTATCCCTGGGATGGTAAAAATGAGATAACTATTAATCCTGTATCAGCGAACACTGCATTTGCATTGCATATACGCATACCCGGCTGGGCATTGAACAAACCTGTACCCGGAGATCTGTATAGCACGGAACAAACACCGGACAATGTACAGTTGCTGCTAAATGACAAAACGGTACCAGTGAATATGCAAAAAGGATTTGCTGTATTAACCAGGAAATGGAAAAAAGGCGACAAGGTTACACTGATACTACCGATAACGGCTAAACGAATACTTGCAAATGATAAAGTTGACGCAGATAAGAACAGGTTCGCATTGCAACGCGGCCCGCTGGTATATTGTCTTGAAGGTCCTGACAATAAGGATTCTGCCGTAATGAATATTGTAGTTAAAAAAGATGAAGCCATAACAGCTGTTTACAAACCGGAATTACTGAACGGGGTAACGGTATTGGAAATGAAAGGCAGCTCAACCAAACGCCAGTTAAACAATGATGCATTATTGCACAGTGAACAAATGGTAACCGCTATTCCTTATTATGCATGGGCTAACCGCGGAGCGTCTGAAATGGAAGTATGGATACCTTATAACGAATCAGCGGCAAGGCCTAAGCCAGCCCCAACCATTGCAAGCAAGAGCGCTATTACAGGTTCTGTTACCAACAAGCGCATGTTGCGGGCACTGAATGACCAGTACGATCCGCAGGATTCGCAGGATGCAAGCGCTTCTTACCTGCATTGGTGGCCAAAGAAAAACAGTACAGAATTTTTGCAGTACGATTTTGATAGCGTATCTACCATTTCATCATCCAGCGTATATTGGTTTGATGACGCGCCTTTTGGCGGATGTCGTATTCCCGCATCCTGGAAATTGTTCTATAAGAAAGAGGGAGAATGGCTACCGGTAAAAAATACCTCGCCATACGAAATATCGAAGGATAAATACAACACGGTAAATTTTGAACCGGTTACCACAACAGCATTAAAACTCGAAATTCAACAGCCGGTTGAACATTCTACGGGAGTGCATGAATGGATGGTGAAGTAAAATACCCTCACCCCCGGTCCCCTCTCCACGAGTGGACAGGGGTACCCAAATTCAAATCAGGTTGATGATTTGCGTGAGGGGGCGTTTGTAAATCTAAAAGTTTGACGAATATTTTAAACACTTGCCCTGTTATATTCAATAGCTGATGCGGTAGTTATATAGTTTGGAATCATTCAACAGCACCGTCCTTCTCCGTGCGGAGAAGGATAAGAGGATGAGGCTTACTTATTCCTGTCCGGCGGATCAACTCCCAGCAAATGTTTTACAAAAAAATCTCTTTTCTTAACCCTTCCGTATGGGCCGCCATCACTGTGGCCAAGACCAGGAATTGCCAGGAAATCAAAATGCTTTTTTGCTTTGATAAGCGCATCTGCTACGCGATAGGTAGACTCCGGTGGCACATTGGTATCTGCCTCTCCTACTATCAATAACAGGTTGCCTTTTAATTTATAGGCATTGGTAACATTTGATTGTTCCTCATAATGCTTACCCACAGGGTATCCCATCCATTGCTCATTCCACCATTGTTTGTCAACACGATTATCATGACAGCCACATGCTGAAACCGCGGCGCTATAAAACTCAGGGTGGAACAATAAGCCACCGAGTGAATTTTGCCCGCCTGCAGAAGTTCCATACAACCCTACCCTGTTTGCATCTACATAAGGATATTTTTCTGCCAGGGCTTTTATCCATAATATCCTGTCTGGAAAACCTGCATCAGCAAGATTGTGCCAGCATACATCATGAAACGCTTTCGACCTGTTGCAGGTACCCATGCCATCTATCTGCACTACTATAAAACCGAGCTCAGCAAGGCTTTGCATTTCTCCACCGGTGGTAAAACTTTTCGGTACAAAAGCATCCTGCGGACCGGCGTATATATTTTCAATTACAGGGTAACTTTTTGTTGAATCAAAGCTTGCAGGGCGAAATACCACCCCCCATATATCTGTTTTTCCATCACGTCCTTTTGCATAAAATGGTTCTGCAAAACGAAAACCGGCTTTCAGGTATTCCGTTACATCTGTTCTTTCTATTTCCGAAATTTTCTTTCCGTCAGACGACCTGCGCAGTTCAATTACCGGTGGAATATTTATTTGTGAATAAGTATCCAGATAATATTTCTTATCAGGAGAATATGCTATCGTATGATTTCCTTTTTCCGGCGTAAGCTCCAACAGGTTTGAACCATCAAAATTTATACGGTAATAATGTACAAAATAAGGATCCTCATCAGCATGCAGTCCGCTTGCGCGAAACCATATCTGCCTGCTCTTCGCATTAATGCTGTCAATATCCCGAACTACCCAATCTCCTTTTGTCACCGGTTGCATTTCGCCTGTGAGTGAATTAACGAGGTATATATGCCGCCAGCCATCTTTTTCAGTTGCCCATATTATTTCATTTGTTTCAGGCAGGTATTCCGTATAAATTTTTTGCTCGTAAATAAAGGTATTGGTTTGTTCATCCACTATTGTTTTTGTTTCGCCGCTCTTAACATCAACATCAATAATGCGAAAGCGTTGATGCCCGCGATCTACTTTTTCATATAAAAAATGCGTTGCGTCATCTTTTCTCCAGTTAAGATAAGGCTCAGGGAAAAAATCAATGATCTCCGTATTTATTTTTGTTGTTTTCTTTTCCATAACCGAAAAAGCAAACATCTCGTAGGTAGTAAAAGGATCGCCAGGTTGCTTATATTCCTGCGATTTTAATTGTCCCCTGGTAGTATTAGCTTGTGAAGTAAGCACATAATACACAAGTGAATCTTTGTATGGTGTAATCTTATACCCAACAACATATTTACTATCCGGCGACCAGGCTAAAGAACCATAGGGCTTTTCTGCTGTGCCGTCTGTTGTATGTTGAATCGCATCGTCTCCGTTAACAGGTTGAATAAAAACATTACCTTCTTTAATAAAAGCCATTAATTGTTTATCAGGCGAAATGCTGTCTGTTTTATATCCCCACCAGCGGCTGCGCCTGTTATTCCTCCGCCACCACGGAATAGTTTGCGCTTCATTAGCGATTACCGTTCCGCTATCAGTTACTGCATAAGTACCCAGGTCACAATGCCACACTTTATTATTCATTTCAAAAGCCATGGAATGCTTTTTCCTGTTCACCTTAATATTGGTGAGCAATAATTTTTGAGGATTGAAATTTTGCCCTGTTTGTTTTGAAAGGGAAGCCGCGAGCTTTGCATGATCAAATAATGGTTGCCTTTTTCCGGTAGCCGCATTTACCAATACATATTCACGCACACTGTCTTTAAAAGCTCTCCTGTACCAAAATGCTTTCCCGTCATCAAGCCATGTTGGCTGTACGGTAAGGTTAAAAATTTTGCCCCGGTTGATCGTACTGTCAGATACCGTAGCCTGCCTGTACCGCTCCAGCATTTCTTCTCTCGTTGGTCTATAAGCAGGATTTGTTTGCTGTGCAAAGAGTGTAGCACCTAATGCTATAAAACAGGTAAGAAATATGATTTTTTTCAGCATATAATCATTAAACATTTATCAATGATGAATTCCAAAACATTAATTATAAACGGTATCTGCAGATTGCACTATCATCTATTTACTATTGCCTATTCATTCCCGCTCACCGTCCTCGCCCCAAATACTCTCCCTGCTGTTTTATCATAGTTAGCTTCTACCCTTACGGTTACCCGGGTTTTCCCGGAAATCAGTTGTGCAGGCAGCTCATAAAATTCATTATAAAATTTTCCTGTTTCTCCGCCTTTCCATTCTACTGTTTTAATTTTTTCACCATCAACCATAATATCAAATTTCCGGTCTTTATCATCGCCTATATATACAAACATTAAACGGTTGGGCACAGCCGGGTCAATCTTCATTTCAAAGGTAAAATAACTTCCCTTCCTTGCTTCTCTTCCATTTATACCCAATGCATCACTCACATACGATCTTTCACCTGCGGTTAAATTATGATCGCGTTCAGGCTGCATTTCACCTATACGGAAATAATCAATCGTCATATCTTCAATTTCTTTCTGTTGCTTCTTTTCTGCTTCATATGTTACCTGGCGTGTCTGCCATTGCGCTTCCGTAAAGAAATCCCAGTATACATTATAGTACTCCTGCGATACCGCATAAAAAGGTTTTAATGCAACATCTTTGGGTTTTCCGGCTTTATTCAAATTAAAAGCGAGCGTTGAAGTATTTGTTTTTTCAATCCATACTTCCGGATCACGATTATCTGTCATTAATACGGGCACTCCATATACCGGGTCAGGCATTTCGTTCCCTAATATGCCTGCAAGCAACACTGGTCCGTACAACAACGCTATCCTGTCTTTATTGTCAGGCATACTTTCCGTATATAACTGCATCGGAAATTCAACAGTTATTTTATCATTATTCTTCCAGTACCTTGTAACAGTTAAAAATCCTTCAGCGTCTTTCTGTGCCGGCGCTACCTTACCATTCACCTTTACTATAGCTGCTTGTTTTGCCCACCAGGGCTGGCGGATATGCACGGCAAACGATGTCCTTTTTTTAGGGTGAATGATGATCTCTGTTTTGTTATCAGATGGGAAACCAGTGTTTTGTTCTACAATTGTATTGTTCGCTTTCCAGTTCAGTGAGGAAGGAATAAAAAGATTCACATATAAGCTTCCATCTTTTCCTTCAGCATAAATATTCTCCGCATACTTGGAATGATTTTCCATGCCTGTGCCAACGCAGCAGGTAAAAGTATTGAACTGATCACTGAATGTTTTGCGGGTACCCATGCGGAGCGGTACAAAATAACACATCATGCCATCTTCATGATTTTGCGAAGCAAGAATATGATTATATAAAGCCCGCTCATAATAATCACCCAGGGCAGCACTGGGCTGCCATGCAAACAAATGTCTTGTTAGCTTCAGCATATTATAGGTATTGCATGTTTCGCTTGTATTATCACTCAGCCTGTCATTCAGCTTATCTTCTTCTCCGCAATACTCATAATTACTGTTGCCGCCGTTCACATAGGTGTGATGATGCACCATGGTTTGCCAGAAAAAAGATGCGATGGTTTTATCCCGTTCATTTCCGGTCAGCTCATATTGTCTTGCACTGCCAATAGCTTTTGGCACCTGTGTATTGGAATGTTTGCCCGGCATCGGATCAGTTTTTTCCGATAAAGGCTTCATCACAAAGTCATCAAAAAATTTATATGAAAGATCAAGGTATTTTTTGTTGCCGGTAATGCTGTAAATATTAGCCAGCACATCATTCATACCGCCATATTCACAACGAAGCATTTGCTGGATCTGCGTTTCGTTTAAATTTTTCAGCACATCACCTGTCCAGTCTGCCATACCGGTAGCCACCTTAAGCGCTGTGGTATTATTACAGTATAAATATGCATCTACTACACCGCAGATCACTTTATGTACCGTGTACCAGGGCGACCATCCTCCGTTCAAATCAAAACCTCCTGATTTTATTTCACCTCTCGATAATTTTCCGAAAATAGAATCTTCATTTGGTATGGCGCCTACATACCCGGTTTTCCTTGCCTGCTGGCATCGCAATAATTCATTACTGATATAATCAACCCTTCGCTTAAATTCAGGATTCCCTGTAGAGGCATAAAACATGGCGCAGGCAGAAAGGTAATGCCCTAATGTATGCCCGGCAATGCCATCACTTTCCCATCCCCCGTATACAGGCGCTTTTACAGGCAAGCCGGCATTTTTATAGAAATTGTGCAGCAACCGGTCGGGTTCAATCAGCAACAAATAAGCCGAATCCTTTTGCATGGCATTTTTAAAGGGACTATTACCCGTTAACCTTATGTCAGCAAGGTTGAATGCATATGCCTGTATATCTACAACAGGCGCAACTTTAATTACAGCATTGTTTTTTTCAGGAACATAAGATTGCGCTATAGACTGCACAAGACAAAAACCACATAATGCCGTAAAGATTACTTTTCTCTTCATAAAAAATATTTTTCAAAATCAGGCGGCAACCAATCATTCAAACAGGGATGTCGCTTTTAAGTTGAATAATTATACAGTTTTCCTTAGTGCTTGTAGTAAAACACAAACACGCTCCTCCGTCATTTCGACTAAGCAATACGGAGATTGTAGTATAATCACTTTTACGCGAGGGAGAAACCTGCCTGCGGCAGGCAGGTCTGCCCGGGTTTTGGTATTAATGTTCAACTTTTGTACTACAACCCGGCAGATTTACCTTCGGTGAGAAAAGTTCTCTCCCGCCGCAATCGTCTTTTTTAAAGCAAAATCCCTGATCATCCAAACTTAAAAAGCCCTAGGTAAAGAGAAGATGAAATATTTATCTATTTATGTTTGGATTTTAACCGGTTAAAATATATTCAGGAATGAATAAAATATAAACGCCGGTTTTGCCGGGCAACTTTTAATTTTGCAACCTGCAAAACTACAATCCCTACAAAACAATGAAAAATATAGTGATCGTTGGCGGAGGCATTATGGGTTTAAGCTCCGCGTTTTACCTTCAGAAATCAGGGCACAATGTTACTGTTATAGATAAAAATGATTTCTTAAACAACTGCTCATACGGTAATGCAGGATATGTTTGTCCCAGCCATTTTGTTCCGCTGGCTACACCAGGTATAGTATGGCAGGGTTTTAAATGGATGTTTAATTCGCAAAGCCCGTTTTATGTGCAGCCTTCTGTAAAAAGCGCTTTAATCGACTGGGGGTTAAAATTTGTGAAAAGCGCCAACGACAGCCATGTAGCTGCTTCGGCCATACCTTTGCGTGATATCGCTTTGCTGAGCCAGAAAGAATATGAAAAATGGCAGGAAATACCCGGTTTTGACTTTGCCTATGAACACAAAGGTTTGCTCGAGATATTTCAAACCGAGCCTGTTGGAGAACATGCCTATCATACTGTAGAAAAAGCAAAAGCAATAGGACTGGATACCGTTTTACTTAACGCGGAAGAACTGCAGCAATTAGAGCCTCAAACAAAAATAAATGCCCTGGGCGCCATATTATTTAAATGCGATGCGCACCTATACCCGCAAAAATTAATGCACGGTCTTCTTAATTTACTGAAACAAAGTGGCGTACGGTTAATACCGAACGAGGCTGTTATAAAATTTGAAAAAAAAGGGAACAGCATCAATAAAGTGATCACGGCAAAAAACGCGTATGATGCCGACTATGTTGTTATTGCAACCGGCGCATGGTCAAGGGAGATAGCTGCACTGGCAGATACAAAAATCCCTTTGATGCCGGGTCGTGGTTATTCTATTACGCTTGAAAATTCACCATATAAAATAAATCATCCTGCTGTATTAATGGAAGGCAGAGTAGCGCTCACTCCTATGGACGGGAACAAAATACGCTTTGGCGGCACTATGGAAGTTGTACCTACCAGCACACCTCCCCGCTACAAAAGAGTAGAAGGAATAGTGAATGCAGTAAAACGTTATTATACAGCATTTGATATTCCCATGCCTGCTGAAAAAGATATATGGTATGGGTACCGCCCCTGCTCCGCGGATGGATTGCCCTATATTGGTAAAATAAAAAAGTATAATAATGTAGTTGTTGCTACCGGCCATGCAATGATAGGCTTAAGCACCGGCGCAGGAACAGGAAAATTGGTTTCCGAAATTGTGAATGGTGAAAAACCAAGCATGGATATAAAGCCGTTTGAAGTGGAAAGATTTGATTAGGATTGGGCTATCCATAATTTGCTTTGAAAATCCTTTAAAGTTATTATGTCCTTAAACATAATATAGCTATCACTCTGAATTGTAGTTTCCGGAAGTTTATTTTATTCCAGCAATGCTGGTATTATATTATTTATATCAATCTCTGCGCTTATCTTCTTTTACTTTTTACAGCTAAATAACGATAGCGATACTATAATAAGAAGTGTGAGTTTTTTATAGCTCAGTTTTTAGCTTTAATAAACTTGATTAATGAGTATATACTGACCACCATAAACATCAATATACATCCCAATGTTACAAAAAAGAAAAAATCAAAGGCGGGAGAATGCTTAATCCGTAGAATGGAGGTTATCATGGTTAACGCCATCATGGTAATACCAGAGTATAAAACTGCAAATTTCATAAAAGTAATTGCGTTTTACAGGTGAATGATCAGCATAAATATACTTTAACCCGTTTAAATAACACAATCACTGTTGGTCCGTTCTAAATTTTCGCTCGCTTAGGCTGTGAAATTTATGCTGAGCCATAGTACAAGTGATGAACATTTATCCTGATGCTGAATATTGTACTATACCATTGCTTTGCACCAATGCAAATAAATGACTCAGCAGAGATGACCTGCTTATATGGATGGCTAACGCGAACAATACAAATGATATCGAAAAACAAGGCTGGCTATTAAAATTGCTGTCGAAGGAGTTAGCATCATCAACAGGCGCTTTAAGCACCGGTGCAGGAACAGGAAACTGGTTTCCTAAATTATAAATGGTGAAAAAAAAGCATGGATATAAAGCCGTTTGAAGTGGAAGAATTTGAATAAGATACACTTAAGTCAACCGGTTTTAAAAATTTCAATAAGTAATGGTTACTGATTCGAACACATATATAATATTTTACCACTTCTTAAAATTCTTTAAAAACAAGTTAAAATTTGATTAATTTTTTTGATTAACTATCTTACCTTCAATTGCTCATTATTGATTGCCCTCTCATAAAAATCATAATTACTGATAAACACAGGTAAAACGCTTGATTGTGTGTTGTTACATCCTGTGAATAACACCTGAACGGATTTCGTTCATACAATAACTAAAACAAAACATGACATGAGAAAACTTTTCCTCTTGTGTGCTATTTTTTTAGCACTTTCTGCCTATGCCCAGGATACAAAAGTCTCCGGTATTGTAAAAGATGAAAACAATGAGCCTGTTTCAGGTGCATCAATTAAAATCAGAGGAACCAACAAAGGTACTTATACCGATGACAAAGGTCAGTTCACTATTATGGCTCCCGCCAATGCTACACTTGAAATTTCTTCTGTAGGCTTTAACAAACAAGAGATTAAGGTTAAAGGACAAGCCAATATTGAAATTGTGCTGTCAGTATCCACATCTTCAATGGAAGATGTTGTGGTAATCGGCTATCAAAAAATCACCCGCAAAAAAACCACCGCGGCTATTTCAAGCATTTCCGGTAAGGAAATTGAAAATCTTCCTGCTGCAAGTTTTGATCAGTTAATGCAGGGACGATTATCAGGAGTTAACGTGCAAAACTTCAGTGGAGACCCCAGCGCCGCTGCGGCCGTTACCGTTCGCGGAAATACAAGGATCAGCAGAGATTGGGACGAAAATTCTGTAATCAATGGACCCTTATATGTTGTGGATGGAGTGCCTCAGAGCAATGAAGAATATGTAACCCCCGGAGCAGGTGCAGGGTTCAACTATCTCGGCGGTGTAAACCCTAACGATATTGAATCTATAGATGTACTTAAAGACGCTTCTGCCGCTGCCATCTATGGTTCACGAGCAGCCAACGGCGTTATCCTGATTACTACCAAAAAAGGAAGAGTTGGAGCTCCCAAAGTTATTGTTTCTGGTTTTACAGGTGTTACCGAAAGACCTAAATTAAGAGAAGTAACACTTGGTGCGCTGGAGAGAAGACAGAAAATGGCTATTCTCACCGCCCAGCTTACAGCCGCGCAGCAACAGCAATTACCTTATTTATTAACCGATAGCCTGAACCCTGCTTTCAACGGAAATACCAACTGGCAGGATTTGTTTTATCAAACCGGGATTATTAAAAGCGCTGATTTGAGTTTAAGTGGAGGAACAGAAAATGGAACCAATTATCGTTTCAGCACCGGTTATTATGATGAAGAGGGTATTTTAAAGGCAACAGGTGTTAAGCGTTATTCTGTAAGAATAAATCTTGGCTCAAGAGCATTAAAAGGAAAGTTAGAAATCAATCCTGTGATGTATTTTACACGTTCTGAAAGAAACAGGGGGATGGGAGTAGATCCAAGGTATGAAGACTATAATCCTTTCAGCCTGGGTGCAGGGAATATGCCTTCTTCCTTATTTAACCTGAGCGAGGCTAAAAAAGAAGCTATACTTGGAAATTATGACAAGAGTTTAGATAATAACCTTTCCAACGTTTTTAACTTCAATCTTAACCTCGGCTATAATTTCAGCAAAAGCTTTAAGTTTAATTCATTAAGCACTTATCAATATACTACTTCAAGAAGGAGTTTTAACAGAACCAACGAACTTGAAAATGGATTAGGAAACTACTCCTACAGCTTTGTCGATAACGCGGCTAAAATGCTCACATCAAACTATCTTAGTTATGCAAATGGTTTTGGAGAGCATAATATCAGTGTTATTGCAGGACAGGATATTCAGTTTGACGTATATGAAAATACAATAGCTTCCGGCTATTACGGCGCTTCAGATCAAATACAAACGGTAAATGGCTTCACCCAGGCTACTATAAGAGCATCTTCTGATTACCAGGCGCATGGATTACTGTCGTATTATGCCCGGTTATCGTATGATTTTAAAAGCAGGTACCTGTTTGCATTCTCCGGGCGCTATGATGGTTCTTCAAGGTTTGGCGCAGATAATAAATGGGGCTTCTTCCCTTCTGCCTCTGTTGCATGGATATTAAGTGAAGAAGGATTTATGAAAAACAATTCGCTGTTCAGCTTATTAAAGCTCCGGGCAAGCCTCGGTACTTCAGGAAGCGAGCCTACAACCAACTACCTGCAATACAATCTTTACAACGTAAATGCCGGAGGTTATAACGGCAATAACAATGCTACTTCTTACAATGGTGTTACGGCTGTTACTCCTAATTTTTATGATGGGGTAGCTCAAAAAAACCTGAGCTGGGAAAAATCAACACAATGGAATATAGGTGCAGACTTTGAGATACAACAAGGCCGCTACTCAGCAGCAATTGACGTATATAACCGGGAAGGCTCTTTACAATTGTTTTCGGTAAGGTTACCTTTAACAACGGGGTATGACTATGCATTTACTAACTCTTACGGTGTTAGAAATGCAGGCGTTGAGTTAACCGTTGCTGCAAATCCTTTATCACCATCAAGCCCGGTAAAATGGTTCACCAGGGTTAACATATCTTATAATAAAAACACCCTCATGAGCCTGCCCAATGGCGGAAGAGACTATGCATTTGGTAACAGGTTTGACCAGGCACATATCCTTTCGATTGGCAGTCCCGTAAATGCCTTTTACCTCTATCAAACGCTCGGGGTATATGCAACAGACGATGATGTGCCCATCAATAAATACACCGGTGAAAGATTTGCAAGCGCTAATGGAGCTTATACTGCTGGAGCTTTTCATCTTGCAGATCTTGACGGAGATTACTTAATAGATATTTTCAACGGGGGAATTAACCCGGATAAAACGCCTATGGGTGATCCAAACCCAAAAATCACAGGTGGCTGGACAAACAATATTTCCTGGAAGAATTTTTCTTTGGGATTGTTTTTCTCCTTTACTTTCAAAAGAGATGTACTGAATTTCTTCAAAGCTGATCAGTTCTCAAATTCGACAGACAGCGATCCCTACACCAAATTTGTGCAGTATTCTACACCCAACCTGGATAAGATCAATATATGGAGACAACCCGGCGACCAGGCAGAATACGCCAAATACGATTTAGGCACTTATTTATATTATTATACCTCAGCACAAACATTCTTTCTTACCAAAGGGGATTACTTCAGGCTTAAAAGTCTTAATCTGCAGTATAACCTGGGAGCTAAAACCTGCCAAAAAATGGGAATTGACGGGTTGAAATTCTTTGTGATAGCTGATAACCTGTTGAAGTGGCAGGCATCCAAAGATCTGCCAGATGCAGAAAATGTAAATTCTTATGGTGAGTATGACGGTAACGGCTACCCCATTCCCAGAAAATATACACTCGGGTTTCAGTTGCAATTTTAATCCTGTAAATCAACAGAACTTTTATGAAAAAATATTCAATACGTTTATATATACCCGCTGTTTTAGCGATAATGATAAGCATAACCAGCTCTTGTAAAAAAGTGCTTGAGCAGGAACCAAGAAACTCAACGTATGCAGATGTATACTGGCAATCGGTACGTGACTGTGAAGCGGCAGTAGCAGGGAACTACAGCCTTTTGCGAGCCGCTTTTGCTTATGGAACCTGCATGAGCTATTATATGTATGGTGATGCAGAAACATCTTCGTCTACCTATTTTACAATGAACTATACCGGCGATGGGTTAGAAGGTATACAGGGCGGTGATTTTACCTTTAAATATAATATTGAGAGCCTGGGCGACTGGACAAGGTTTTACAAAGTAATTGCCATGAGCAATATTATTTTAACGAAAGTGCCACAGATAGATGATGCATTACTGGCAAAAGATGTGGATGATGTTGCTGCATATAAAAACAAAGTAATGGGGCAGGCGCTATTCCTCCGGGCACTTACTTATTTTCAGCTTACCAGGGTTTTCGGTGACGTTCCGCTTGTTACAGAAGCATACGATGATCCTTTAACTGCACCCCAATTACCCAGAACAGACCGCCTGGTAGTGATGAAACAGATTGAAGATGATTGCCACCAGGCAATGTTAATGCTTAACTGGGGCTATGAAAATATATCTGAAAGAGCTGTAACAGCCAACAGGGGTTCAGTATATGCTTTATTGGCGCATTTATATTTATGGAGAGCTACAACAACTAATTTATCTTCTACTGAACCTGTTGCTGAAGATGTAAACAGCGCGGATACTACACTGCAGACTTTAATAAATTCAGGTGGTTATATACAACAGGATACAGCAAAATACGGAGACCAGTTTATAGGGCGTTCTGCAGAAAGTATTTTCGAAATAAACATGAATGAAAACACACAGGAAGGATCTTCATCACATATAGGATTGTATTTTCTTACCGGTGCTTATGTAAATAACTATGGCTATACACCCCGTTTATGGGTTCCCTCTTCCTATACCAACACGCATTACAGCGTTCCACTTGAAGGAGAAGGCTGGGATTACTGGTGGAATGGCACCGAATGGGCATGGACTGAATTTAAAGTAATTGGGGTTAAATATTATTTAAAAGATACCAACGAAGAAATTCCGATCGATTATATTTATTATGCCTATGACAACCCGGGATGGGCATATGTATATAATGCAGATATTGATGATTTTGACTATTTGCAGGTTGCAGGTTTTGGCGGAGATGCAAAAGACGTTAGATACAGGAATAATTTTGCAGGCACGGTTTGCACAAAATATAAAAACATCGTTTACAGAAATCCCGCGAAACAAACTGAAGGTTATCTCAGCAATAATATGGTCATCTTCAGGTTAAGTGATATGAAATTGCTGCAGGCTGAAGTTGCAATCTATAAAAACAACCTGCAAACCGCGGCAGATATCATCAATGCTTTCAGAGACAGGAACAATTCAAGCTCCGACAGGGTTAGCGCCACAGACACAAAGTACAATATCACTTATCAATATATGATAGAACGCGGAAGGGAAATGTACCTGGAAGGTCATTTGTATTTTGATTTAATGAGAACGAGAATGTTTGTCGAATTTATTCCATGGTTATCGGAATCAAGATTTGCGGCAGGAGGCTTTTTCTGGCCTATTAATCCAACGTTGTTTAACGACAACAGATTTCTTACCCAAACTGCCTACTGGAGGGGAAAAGTATAAACAGCTTTAGCATTATTATGTTTGACGACAAACAAAAAATAATACAATGAAAAAAATAATAACACAATCCATACTGCTTACAGGTTTATTATTCATGTTTGCTTCCTGTAAAAAGGAATTTGCTGCAGACGGCGGTGTTTCTGATGCGCATGTAAATATGACAACCTATGATTACCTGAAATCCAAACCAATATTCTCCTCTCTGGTAACACTCATAGACAGGGCAGGGCTAAAAGATATGGTTAATAGTAACTGTACTTTTTTTGCAACAACCAATTACGGTATTGATGAATATCTGAAGGCTATGAAAAATATCAGGGCGGTAGAATTGGATGATGAAAATATCACCTATACGCTTGACAGCATTCCCTTGTTCAGAGTTGACTCTTTGAAAACATATATTTTTGATGGTCAGCTCGGACGGGATGCTTTAACCACATCGGGCAAATACTACACTTCCAAATACGGTGATATTCCGAATGTTCAGTTTAAGCTTTGGCTCGACAGAACTTACAATTATGGCGCTTATGTTGATTATGTAGATTATGTGGCATATACAAAAATTATAGGAACAGACGATAGCAAAGAATTAGACATTAATGATATTCCCGTTGAGGAAAGAGATAAAACGGTATATGTACAATCGTCTGGTATAATTACAACCAATGGCGTTGTTCATGCGCTGGATGGTTATCACCGGCTCTTTTTTAACACAGATAACGCAAACTAAATATTTAAAACTTATAGTTTAAATTTTTATGAAAAAAACATTATTATATCTATTTACAGCGTGCGTATCATTTTTTGCATGTAAAAAGATAACTGAAGGCTTTTTAAGCGATACGCTTAGATATACCAGCCCTGCCCTGTATTGCCAAAGGGGTTTGGCACTTGTTCAATCAGACAAGATATATCTAGACGGATCAACTCCCCCGGTAACTTTTGAGATGCAGAATCTCAGGGACAGTTCAGGAGGTAAATTGCCGGAAGCATTTAATACAAAATATGAGATCACTGTTTTTAAAACAGGCGTGACGTTTAATGTGGATACGGATACAACTGTTGAATTGCTGAATCAGAAAAGAGAAACTATCCAGACAGTACCGATGGAGTTTAATACAGTAAGCGGTCAGCTTACATTTAACAGGGCTTCTACAAACATTCCCCTGGGTATATACAATTTTGATATCCAGGCAACCAATAGAAATGGAACAAAATTTTACCCTTCATTTGGAAGTATTCATGTGGTTGACCCCACTGAGGAGGATATGTTTACCCAGGAAGATAATGTTAACAATGTATTCAGTGATGCTGACGGCAGCTCGCAGGCGGTTAAAAATCCCAAATTAACATTCAGGAAGGTTTCAGACGAAGGGGCCAGAATTATCCTCAAAATCATTGATAAAAATGGCAACGCATTTAATCCGGCGGCAGGTGAAATAATGGCAAGAGGCGATAGACCTACATTTGAAAATTATGCCCGTTTTAATCCAGTTATTTTTTCGGATACTGCAATGATATGTGATTTTGAGGTTGCCCCATTTCCTTTAGCCCCTTACATAGATGCAACAACTAATTGGGCGCATTTAATATATTACAGAATTCCCAGCAATCATGTTACTATTGATGGATTCCCTGACGGCAAATACTCAGCTAATCCACGCTTTGCATTTGTAATTAAAATGGAAGGTACTTTTATTGTGCAATTGCAATTAACAGACGCGGTAAGAAAACCGTAGATCCGTACTGTTATAAGCAATAAAGGGTTGTTAAGAAGTTAACAGCCCTTTATTTTTTGTGAATTACATTTGTACCTGTTAATAAAACACAATAAATAATGTTCAGCAAGCAAACATATACCGACAGAAGAAACGGATTAAAATCGCTTGTCGGCAATGGTATTATCTTACTCCCCGGCAATGAAGAAAGCAGCATGAATTATAAAGACAATCTCTATCATTTCCGGCAGGATAGCAGCTTTCTCTATTATACTGGCTTAGACAAACCAGCTTTATTTTTTTTGATGGATATTGACAACAATACGGAAACTATTTTCGGGGATGAAGCCACTATTGATGATATTGTTTGGACAGGCGCTACACAAACCATACATACTCATGCAGAGCAATCCGGCATAACAACTGTGCTGCCTGTATCAACACTGGTTCCAGCTTTGCAACAATATACCAATGAAAAACGAAAGGTGCATTACCTGCCTCCTTACCGGGCGGATACAGCCGTTAAAATAAGTGAATGGCTGAATATTCCTTATAATGCATTAAATGATAAAGCATCCATACCGCTTATTAAAGCCATTGTAAAACAGCGTTCCGTAAAATCCGCTGAAGAAATAGCCGAAATGGAGAAAGCCATCAATGTTACTGCCGATATGCAGTTGAAAGCAATGCAGCTTTCTCGGGAAGGCATACCTGAATACCAGGTTGCAGGGCATTTAGAAGGTATAGCGAAAAGTGCAGGAGGAAATATATCTTTTCCTATCATCCTCACTACCAATGGTCAATACCTGCATAATCATGCAGGCAATAATATTTTAAAAACCGGGCAATTATTGCTGTGTGATTGCGGTGCGGAATTACAATCTCATTATGCCGGCGATTTAACCAGGACTTCACCTGTTGGCGGAAGGTTTACAAGCTTACAGAAACAGGTATATAATATTGTGCTTAACGCCCAGGAAGCCGTATTAGCCGCTCTTGCTCCCGGCAAAAAATTTATTGATATTCATTTGCTAGCCTGTGAAAAACTCACTGCCGGGCTTCAACAACTAGGCTTAATGAAGGGCGATATAAAAGAAGCGGTAGCGGCCGGTGCTCACACATTGTTCTTTCAGTGCGGGCTTGGCCACATGATGGGGCTTGATGTACATGATATGGAAAACCTCGGAGAACAATATGTTGGCTATACAGATGATATTAAGAAAAGCACAGCATTCGGATTGAAATCGCTCAGGCTTGCCAGGGCATTGGAAGAAGGTTTTGTAGTAACCATAGAGCCGGGGTTATATTTTATTCCGGAACTGATGGATATGTGGAAGGCAGAAAATAAACATTCATCATTTATCAATTATGGCGCGCTGGATGCTTTCAGGAATTTTGGGGGAATACGTATAGAAGATGATGCCCTCATTACTGCAACAGGTAGCCGGGTTTTAGGAAAGCCGCTTGCTAAAACAAGCCAGGAAATTGAAGCCTTGTGCGGATAACAATGTTTGAAGGATAAACTAGTTATAAAAAGATGATTGAATGGTGAATTGCTATACACCTGTCACACTTACTATTACCCGTTCACCATTCAATATCTATCTTCTACCCTATTTCGTTTCCTTATCCGCCGGCATCAGCACAGCGGTAAATTGATTTTTACCATTAAAGAAAAGCTTAGCCGCATCCTGTACATCTTTCACAGTAAGCTTATCTACATACGTATCAAATTTTGTAAACCGGTTTATATCATCTCCTTCTGTTTTTGAAGAAAGTAAATTTTGAAGCCATGGCCCGTTTTGTTTCATCTGCTCTTTATGCGATTCTCTCCATTGCTGCTTCACTTTATTAAGATTCTGCAATGATGGTCCGTTCTTAACAAGATCATTAATTTCGTTTTGCAAAGCTTTTATTAAAGTATCAACCTTTTCCGGACCGCAAGGCAATTGCGCGATAAAACGATAGTTATTATAGGGCACTTTATTTACCTCCCCAAAAACACCACCGCCGTAAATGCCCTGTATCTTCTCTCTTAATTCCTCAATGATCCTGATATTTAATACTTCGCTTATAGCGTTTGCTTTAAAAGCCAGGTCTTCACTATATGGCACTTCACCGGTATAAAATATAATTACCATGCTCTTTTGTTCCTGCCCTTTATATACTGTAAGGTTTTTCTTTCCGGTTATGGGCCTTAATTTTTTATCTGCGTAATTAAACTTTTTGCCACTGGCAGGTAAGCTTGCTATATAAGTTTCAATCAGCGGTATTATATCTTCCTGTTTAAAGCTGCCAGTAAAAACAAAATGCATTCCACTTATATCTCCCAATCTTTCTTTGTAAATCTCAATTGTCCTGTCAACATTTATACTATCAAAATACGATGGTTTAGGAACATTGATTGGAGCAAGCGGGCTGTTATTATAAAACGCTCTTACGGTAGTATCAAAAAACACAGCCTCAGGGTTTGCACCAAGCATTGCCAGTTGCGCTTTGTTTTTCTGCACAAATGATTTAAATAAAGAAGTATCCTTTCTTGGGCTTGTTAATTTCAGGTATGCAAGCTGGAACATTGTTTCCAGGTCTTTTACTGTAGAGCTGCCGTTGATACCTTCAGTTGTTGAACTGATAAATGGAGATGCAGATACTGATTTCCCAGCTAAAACTTTCTGCAGATCAACCGGTGAAAAATCGCCATAGCCCATTGAGCCTATTACATTGTTTACATAAGTTGCGTTATACCTGTCGGCAAGTCCATAATTGCTGGTGCCGCCATAACGTGAAGCACCCATTAAAATTTCATTATCCTTAAAATCGGTTTGCTTAAGCGTAACGGTAATGCCGTTTGACAAGGTAAGCTCTGTAGTACCTAAAACCGTATTGTTTTTGGTAGCTGTTACTTTACCCGCGGCTGGTTTTTGTGTAAGCAGGTCAGCAGCAATTGCTTTTTCTTCATAAGGTTTTACATCTGCTTTTTCCGCCATGGCAATTGTGTTAAGGAGGTCGGCAGGAGCCGGCAATGTTACATTAGCTTCTTCCGGTCCGGCTATATAAGCGAAAATATTTTGCTGACCTTTTATCCTGTCTGCCACTTTATTTACATCTGCCAGAGTAATAGCCGGAATAACCTGTTTTACCAGTTCATATTCTGTTGCAATGCCGGGTATAGGTGATTGCTCTAAAAAATGATTGATATATTCTTCAACAAATGAAGCGGATTCTGTTTTGTTCCTGTCGTTATAAGCACGCTCATAAGCAGCTAAAATATTTTTCTTAGCTCTTTCCAGTTCCGGATCTGTAAACCCAAACCTTTTTACTTTCTCAATTTCTTCCATGGTTGCTTTAACAGCACCACTGGGTTCTTTATCACCTGATCCGGTATATACTTCAAAGTTTTCGTATCCCCTTGCATAACCGCCAAATTGTGTGCCCGCATAAACAAAAGGTGGATTTTCCTGTTGTGTTAACTCCTGCAACCTCCTGTTGAGCATGCCCGTAAATAATGATTTTGCAAGATGCTGCGCATAATCTCCAACAGTAACAGGTGCAGCAATTTTATAAGCAGGATATTCTATTACAGCATCATACGTGGTAGCTTCTTTATCAGTTACAACCATTGCATCGCTTGATGTATAAGCAGGCACATCAGCATATCTCCTTTCGGGTGCATCAGAGGGATTGGTTAAACTGCTGAAATGTTTTTTTATCATTCCCTCTGCCTGTTGCTTTGTAATATCTCCCACAACAATTACCGCCATTAAATCAGGCCTGTACCAATCCCTGTAATATTTCCTTATTGCTTCGTGTTTAAAGGTTTTGATAATGCTGTCTTTCCCGATCGGTAACCTGTCGCCATATAATGAGCCTTTCATCTGCCTTGGATAAACCTGCTTAAATATCCTGTCTTCAGCGCCTTTTCCAAGCCTGCTCTCTTCTAAAATAATAGCACGCTCATTATCTATGTCATCGCTGAGATAGGTAACATTATGCGCCCAGTCTTCAAGTACCCTGAACCCTTTTTCTAAATTTTCCTTTTTATCTGTGGGTATCGGAAGAATATATATTGTGCGGTCAAAACCGGTATTGGCGTTAAGATCACTGCCAAAGCCAACACCTATATCCTGCAGAAATGAAACAATATCATTTTTCTTAAAATTTTTTGTACCGTTAAAAGCCATGTGTTCTGCCATGTGGGCAAGCCCACTCTGATCATTTGTTTCATTGATAGAACCTGCATTAACCACCAGCCTCAGCTCCACTTTTTTTTCAGGTTTGGCATTCGGCTTTATGTAATAGGTTAATCCATTGGGTAATTTTCCGATGGTTACACTGGTGTCCTGCGATAACTTTTGAGAGAGGTTCAATTGTGCATGTGCAATAGCAACACATCCGACAAGCACTAATAACAGGGATAGCTTTTTCTTCAAAACACTTTTGAGCATAGGTTTTTGTTTTGCGCAAAAGTATAGAAATAAGCGGGAGTGCTATTACCGTTTATCCATATATATTTCTTAATATGATTACAGAGATAAGCGTTTATAAACTCAACTTTCCCTGGTAAAAATCCAGTATTCGTGTACGGAAAATATATTCGTACCAGGTTTGGGTAAGGTTCAACCTTGCCCGGTCATAATTGTTTTTAGTGATCAGGTACTCTGTAGAAACAATCGTACCCAGGTTAAATCGTATTTCGGCTGACCGGAATGACTCTTTATACTGGTTCACCTGTTCCAGTAATGCCTTGTATTTTTCGTAAGCAGATATCATGTCCTGGTGCGATTTTTCAATATTCTGCTTTAAAACAACCTTTGTTTGTTCGGCTTCGTAAGCAGCATAGCGGGAATTCAATTTCGCTTTTTTAACGTTGGTTGTTACGCGAAGATTATTAAAGATGGGGATATTCAGACTCAAGCCCACATAAGTACCCACATTATTTTTCATTTGTGTGTTGTATGATATTTTTTGGGGTGCGTAGTTTTGTTGTTGTGTCAGCACAGGGTTTTTAATATTGTTGATCGTTACATAATCACCCGTTTCCACTTCAGTAACTGTTGTTGGTGAAAGTGAGCTTGATACGCTGGAATAATTACTGTTCAAACTTCCATTTAAGCGGAGTGAGGGATAATAGCCACTTTTTGCAACTGATAAACTCTTTGCTGCACTCTTTGCTCTTAAATCAACAGCTTTAACCTGTGCGAGATTTTCCAGGGAAGATGCATACACCTGCTCTGCTGTTGCCGGGTATACTTCGAGTAGGGTACCTTCTGATATTCTTTCTAACTGTATATTTTTATTATACGGGATATTCATCAACTGCGACAATTGCAATATAGCAGTTTGCAATGCATTGTATGCCGTAATGGTATTTATCTCATCACTTGCCATCTGACCTTTTAGATCAGAAAGCAAATAACTTCCATTTACGCCTTTCTCCACCAATATCTCCATTCGTTCCACCTGCCTGCGGGTCACTTCCATTTGCTCAGTCATGATGCGCCAGGTATCTTCATTATTTAAAACAGTTAAATAAGCCAGTATCACATCAAGTGTAAGTTTATCCTTCGATTGCTGCCATTCCATTTCACTGGCTCTGTAAGCATATCCTGTTTGCTTAATAAGATTTTGTAACTGCAATCCGCTGAATAATGTTATTCCTGCATTCACACCCACATTGGAAGAAGCAAACTGTTGGTTGATATATGTATTCGTAAAAGGGTCAATGGCGCGTCCCTGGTTCCAGCCATACCCCCAACCACCATTTACATCGGGCAATAAATTTGCTTTAGCCTGCTGCCAGTCTGCTTTTGCCGCGTCTGCCAGCAACCCTGTTTGTTTAACAGGTATATTGTTGGATAATGCCCTGTCAACACATTGTTTCAGGGTGAGTGTTGCAGCGCCTGTTGTGTCAGTTTGAGAAATTCCTTTAACAGCGAAAAGAACTATTACCAATCCAATAGCTGTTTTTTTTACTAATGCTTGCATTGCTTCCATAATTTATATCTCAAAGTCTTTATGCCTGTTCTTCAATTTTTCCATCGAGCAGGTTAATGATTCTTGAGCCGTATTCCGCATTCTTTTCAGAGTGGGTAACCTGGATAATGGCTACGCCATCTTCATTATTCAGTTTTTTGAAGAGTTTCATAATATCGTCTCCCTGTTTCGAATTAAGATTGCCTGTTGGCTCATCTGCCAGGATCAGTTTGGGTTTTGCTACCAGGGCCCGCGCTATGCCAACCAACTGTTGCTGCCCACCTGAAAGTTGGGTAGGAAACAAATCCTTTTTTCCCACGATCTGGAAACGGTCAAGTATATCTGCCACAACAGCTTTGCGTTCAGAGGATTTCATATCCTGGTAAATAAGCGGGGTTTCTATATTTTCATACACGGTTAATTCATCAATAAGATGATATGCCTGGAATACAAAACCGATATATTTTTTGTATAACTGAGAGCGCTGCTTTTCTTTGAGCAGGTGCACAGCTTCTCCCATAAAATAATGATATCCTTCTGTAGGATCATCAAGCATACCAATAATATTGAGCAATGTTGATTTGCCTGAACCGGAGGGTCCCATAATTGAAACAAATTCGCCCTCATTTATTTTACAATTGATATCTCTTAAAATATACGTTTTGGCACCGCCAACGTTCACTGTTTTTGAAATATTCCTGAGCTCAATCATTTTCTTTTTTTGTATAGATGATAGAAAAATGCGGTTTATAAATCCAATATCGCCTGCATTATATAAAAATCAATGCCACACATTCAATTAGTTGAAAGTCAGTTTTTTAAAATCTCGTAATTTTTAAAACTGTACGCTTTTGATACAGTGAAAGTATGATTATGATACAATGCGCCCATCAGCAACATTTATATATTTTTAAAAACCTTCCGGATTTGGCTAATAATTAACGCATCATTAAAACGGGTTAGAATATATAACCATAACATTGGCTAAAACTCCCGCTATGCTTAAATTTTACTGCTCAGCTATTGTATTTTTATTTGCTTTTGGTTGTACGCAAAGTTTTAAAAAAGATGTACGGAGTACCGGTATTGATCAATTCAACTTTAAACATCAAATATACTCTTCATCAATAGAGGATTCGTTTTTTGTAAATATTCATTTACCTGATGACTATTATCAGCAAGACACCACTTACCCCGTGGTTTTTGTTCTTGATGCAAACCTATATTTCGACATATATCGTGTTTTAGAAGATAAATATTCAGAAGTTGGGCTATTACCCAGGGTCATTCTTATTGGTGTGGGATATAAAGATTTTTACACAATGGATTCTTTAAGAAACAGAGATTATACTTACCCTGTGGCTATCCCGGAATATGAAATGACTACCAGCGGAGGTGCAGATAAATTTATAAGCTTTTTCAGGGAGCAATTAACAGGAATGGTTGATAGCATTTACCATACAGATAAAAATAACCGCATTTTAATGGGGCATTCTCTTGGCGGATATTTTACGCTGTACAGTCTGTATCACCAACTGTCATCTGATCAAAACCTGTTTTCAGGATATATTGCTGCAAGCCCTTCTACACACTATAATAACAACTATATCCTTACCAGTTTAGAAAAAACAGAAAGCAATAGTAAGCATATCAAAGCCTATATAAGTTCCGGCGGGCTTGAAAATAACCTGTCAGATACATCCATGTGGCCTACAGTAAAGGTATTTGCAGCTCTGCAAACATCACTCCAAAAGAAAAATGCAGTGCAGCTCAAAACTGAAGTATACTCAAATCTTGGTCATATGGACACACAAATACCTTCTTTCATAAAAGGTCTTCAGTGGATGTTATTTTCAGAGTAACGTTAAAAGGAATATTTAATTTACCATAACTTCACGCCACGCTTAAAACAATTACTACTATGAGCAAAAAGATAGATGCAATAAACTGGGGAAGTGTTGATGGTAAAGACGTGATGTTATATACGCTTACCAATAAGAACGGGATGACGGTGAAGATTATGAATTACGGGGGAACGATAGTAAGTATTAATGTTCCGGACAAGAACAATACATTCGAAAATATATTATTAACATTCGATTCGCTTGAAGGCTTTCTTCAAAAAGGAAATCCCTGCTTTGGCTGCCTTGTAGGAAGATATGCAAACCGTATTGCAAATGCAGCATTCAGGTTGAATAATACAATTTACAAACTAGCGCCAAACAATAATGGCAATACCCTGCATGGTGGCTTAAAAGGGTATGATAAAGTAGTTTGGGACGCGACTCCTTTACCCGGCAGTAACAGCATAAAATTATCTTATTTCAGCCCTGATGGTGAAGAAGGTTTTCCCGGAAACCTTACCATAGATGTAGTATACCAGCTAACAGATGATAATGCCATAAGAATAGATTACGCTGCAACTACAGATGCCGATACTCCGGTTAATTTTACCAATCACGCTTATTTCAACTTATCGGGCGGCGCAGATGCAGATATCCTTGACCACGAACTAACGCTTACGGCAACTCGCTATACAGAGGCTGATGATAAGCTTATACCTACCGGGCGCTTGCTTAATGTAAAAAACACACCGCTTGATTTCACTACTCCAAAAAAGGTTGGTAAAGATATTGCTGATATTCAACCAGGCTATGATCACAACTTTGTGCTGGATAATGAAACCGGCATCCTGAAAAATACCGGATCACTTTATCATGCTAAAAGCGGACGTTATATGCAGGTGGCTACCACACAACCTGGTGTACAATTGTATACAGGCAACTTTTTAAACGGGAGTTTAAAACATACACCAGGTGGTGCAATATATCATAAGCATGCAGGGCTTTGCCTCGAAACCCAGCATTATCCTGATTCACCCAATCAACCATCATTTCCTGATACAATATTAAAACCGGGAGAAAAGTTTCACCATACCACGGTATATAGTTTTTCGGTAAAGTAGGCGCGTGTACGCATTTATTATGCCTATATACAATCCGGTTAATATTTTTATGGATTTGGTTATCTTTGCGCCCTTATGCAGGCGGCAAGAACAGTAGCTTTTCACACATTGGGTTGTAAACTAAACTATTCTGAAACTTCAACGCTTTCCAGAATACTGGAAAAAGAAGGTTTTCAGAAAAAAGAGTTTGATGATATTGCCGATGTATATGTAATCAATACCTGCTCTGTAACCGATAATGCGGATAAGGAATGCCGGCAGATCGTTCGGCGCATTCAAAGAAAATCTCCGGAAAGTTTTGTAGTAATAACAGGTTGCTATGCGCAGCTAAAACCCAAAGAAATCGCGGAAATAGAGGGAGTTGACCTGGTGCTGGGCGCAGCGGAAAAGTTTAATATTGCCGCTCATTTAAAGGAATTATCAAAAGGCGATTCTACCAGAATTTCAAGTTGTGATATTGAAGATGTTAACAGCTTCCACAGCTCATATTCGTTGCACGACAGAACACGTACTTTTTTAAAAGTGCAGGATGGCTGCGATTATAGCTGTTCTTTCTGCACTATTCCCATGGCAAGGGGGAAAAGCCGCAGCGACAGTATTGAAAACGCTGTCGCCAATGCAAAGGAACTCGCAGCCGCAGGTGTAAAGGAAATTGTATTGACAGGTGTAAACCTTGGCGACTTTGGCATAGCCGAAGCAGGATCAAAAAAGAAAGAAAACTTTTTTCAACTCATTCAACAACTCGACGAGGTGGAAGGCATTGAGCGGTTCAGGATCTCTTCCATAGAACCGAATCTTTTGACCAATGATATCATAAAATTTGTTTCGGGCAGTAAACGCTTTATGCCGCATTTTCATATTCCGTTGCAAAGCGGCTCAGACAGAATCTTAGGATTAATGCGGAGAAGATATAAACGTTCACTGTATGCTGAACGCGTGGAAACGATAAAAGCGCTTATGCCCCACTGTTGCATTGGTGTTGATGTAATTGTTGGTTTTCCCGGCGAAACGGATGAAGATTTTAAAACAACTTTTGATTTTCTGCATAGTCTTGATATTTCATACCTGCATGTATTTACCTATTCAGAAAGAGATAACACTGCCGCACTTGATATAAAACCTTCAGTTCCGGTTAATGTACGGCATACCCGCAATAAAACCCTCCGCAATCTCTCGTACATGAAGATGCAGCATTTTACTTCTTTGCATGCAGGCGAAAAACGCCCGGTGCTTTTTGAAGCGTTTAATAAAAACGGTATGATGGAAGGATATACTGATAACTATATCAGGATTGCAGTTCCTTATCGCCGGGAACTTACCGATTGCATTACCGACTGGACCATTTAAAATTAGCTTGCTGTAAACTTTTTTGTGATTACATTGCGTGCATCATGTAAAAAATGGCTGAATGCCGGGAAGTCTGGAGATGAAAAAATTTCAGGTGACGATACAGTTTACAATGGATGATGATTTCATATCGCTTATTCCAAAACACAGGGAATATATCAATACTTTAATAGAGTCGGGTATTATTGATCATTATGTAGTGACCATGGAATCGCAGCATGTCTGGATAACAATGTCTGCTAAAAATAAAAGAGAAGTAAAAAAACATCTCAGTGGTTCGCCTATACACAAATACTGGACTTTTGTTATAGAGGAATTGGTAGTGGTAGACGGGCAGTTATACAGGCTACCGGCAGTACAACTGAATTAAAAGTTAAAGCAAGTATCCCGCTACCAGTCATATCTGCAACTCTTACTATCTGAAAATATCACATAAGTTTTACAAAAAATTTAAATTGCCTTTGTTTCAGGATCTTACTATTGCCATTCCATAACTTAAACAATGAGATTATTCATATTGAGCGTTCTATTAGTATCATCCGCTTTTTCAAAAGGGCAAAATAATTTAAAACAGGTAGACCACCTGCTGGATGCTATATTTCCTGAAGATCAGCCTGGTATTGCCGTAGCAATAGTAAAGGGTGATAAAACTATTTTTTCCAGGGGGTATGGCATATCCAATATCATTACTAAAAGCAAAATAACAGCAACTACTAATTTCAATATCGCTTCACTAACCAAACAGTTCACTGCTGCAGGTATGCTTTACCTGCAGGAGAAAGGACTGCTGGATATAAATCAAAACATTGATCATTATTTTCCTGATATGAACAGGAATGTGTCTGAAAAGGTTACACTTCTTCAATTGCTCACACACAGATCCGGCATTATAGATCATTATGATTTTGTGCAGGTTGAAAAGGGAAAACACGGCTATGCCCGGCAGGTATATGAAGCCATTAAAAACAAAGATAGCCTTTATTTTACTCCGGGCAGTTCATTCCGGTACAGCAATACGGCTTATTGCCTGGCGGGGCTTATACTGGAAAAAATCAGCGGGAAAACGTATAAAGATTTCATCAGGCAAACTTTTTTTATACCTCTTGCTATGAATCATAGCACAGTCTGGAACGAGCAGGAAAAGATTTATAATGCAGCCACTGGTTATAATAAGGACAGCACCACAGGACAATTTATAAAATCACAAGCCGAAGAACATGTTTTCTTTTCAACAGAAGGTGATGGCGCGATTTACACTTCCGTTAAAGACTATGCAAAATGGTTTCAAAGTTTACAGCATGCTTCTATATTGAGCCAAAAAGATATTGATCTGGCCCGCTCTATACAAAATCCTGTTCCTGATCAAACCGGAGTAGGATATGGCTATGGCTGGTTTGTCAATGCCCGGCAGCAACCTGCTTATATTTATCATAGTGGTGGTAATGGCGGGTTCAGAACCTATAGCTTTTCTATTCCTGCATTGAATTATCTCGTAGTGATATTTGCCAACAGAAGCGATATCAATATTGAACAGGTAGTTATGCAGATCAACAAAATATTATTCCCGGATTTACCACCTTTGGTTCCTGTTGATGTATTGACATCATAATTTAACATAGGGATGACAGGGATTTCGCTTTTAGAAAAACCTAAAACAAATTACAGCAGTTACAGGAGATTGCTTCGCCCGCCGCAATATGCCTTCAACTCAAATCTTCGTGCCAGCGGGCTCGCAAGGACGGCGAGCGTGTTTTGATTTTACTGTCAGCACTACGGCAAGGTTTGTAATTGGTCAATCTCTCGCCGTCCTTGCGAGCCCGCCACAACCACTTATAAATATCAGGTTGATATGCGGGCGAAGCAACCTCAATTCCTTTGTCTACCTGCTTTTATTTCAGCAGGCGTGGGTGTTTGCTTCCATGAATTATCATATGGTTTGAAAGATGCTTTATCAAACAATTGCTGCAATGAGATTTTTCCATCTATATAATCAGCCAGGGCTGTAAATGCTTTTTTATGCTCCTTTTTCAGAATTAGCAAACATGCATTGGTTCCGGCTTTGGCGGCTATAGGTACACCACCGCCCAGCTCAGCCCAATGCCCTCCGAGTAAAAGGTTTTTTACCGGTGTTTGATAGTGAGCAATTTTATCCTGCATATTCTTTCTGCCTGGCTTTGCGCCCATCATAGTGCCGTTTTTATTACCGGTATAACGGTAATGCGTAACCGGAGTCGCCACATCATAAAAAAGAATATGAGCACGTAAGGTTGGCACTATAGCTTTTTCTACCCTGCTGATAATTATTTCAGCTATTTCTTTTTTAAGATCACGATAGGCCTCGTTGCGTATATATTCACCTTTATCATTGCGTGTAGTAAGCCAGTTGTTTTTATAATCCATTACAGCGGGCATAAATAAAGCCAGGGTGCCGCAACCTTCCGGTGCTAAAGATTTGTCACGGCAGGATGGTGGCAGAATAGTAATTTCCGCAGTATGCGGGTCACCGTTATTATGTGCATCAAATGGGCTGGTCTCGTCAACCAGGTGAACCAGCTCCTCACCAAAGCCCAAAGATTCTACCGTACAATCAAGCGCTATGGAAATGGTTAAAGAAGAACTGTATAATTCAGCCTGCCTGAGCTTATGCTTTAGTTTTTCGGGAACAATATACGCCGGCAGCATTCTTTCGTATAATGTTTCTATATCACATGCCGCTATTACATACTTGCTGCAGAGTTGCCTGATCTCCCCTCTGCGGTTTATTTCAACCCCTGTGCAAATATTATCATTCACCAGAATCTTTTCAACGCAACATTGAGTCATTACATGATTTCCATAATATTCAATTATGTGTTGCAGCCACATGGGTATTACCTGCCCACCACCTTTGGGTGGACACTGAAAGTCATTGGCATAAGACCAGCCTATCGGTACCATACAACCAATCAGCTCTGTTTCTGAGGCAAACATCTTATGCAGTTTTTCATCTTTAAAAAATTTGCTTAAACCTCTTTTCAATCCCATCTCTCCGCTATAAGACACAAAGGGTATAAATGGCATCACCACTTTGAGCAGGTTTATCTTACTCCATATTTTATCCGGGAAATTCATCGTTTCTTCAGACCTGAATATGCTGCTTAGCCTATTTAGAGAAGCGCCGATTCTTTTTGCGCACCGGAAAAAACGTGTAAGCCCTTCTTTTTCATGGGGGAAATCTTTGATAAGCTGATCGCGTAATTCATCAGGGTTGTTGGTTAAAAGGTAATCAAAGCCATTGCCTTTATATCTTCGTGTACGCTCCAGCGTTATAGCCCTGGGAAAGTCATCTCCCAATACCCTGAATATTTTTGTTACAGCGCCCTGCTCATTGTACTGGTTTAACCAATGTATAGCAGTATCGAATATAAAATCTTTGCGTCTGAACCCGGCGAGATAACCACCTGCATGAGGTTCTTTTTCGAGTATACAAACAGAGAATCCGCATTTGCTTAATAATGCGCCGGCTGTGAGCCCTCCTACACCAGCGCCTATTATAATTACATCGTAAAATTCGTTAAAGGACTTCCCGGGCTGTTTCATTGCAGAAAATTACTAAACGGTTTTGAAAGGACGGGTATAAAAAAGAGAATTTGTTTATTTATATAGCTGTATTTATTTGAAAATAGCACACGGGTAAACAGGTAACAGTGATAAAGGCAAGAGATACCCAGGCACTTCCTTATAACTTATGCTATTTATATCTGCCGAATAGTATTACTGCTGTAAAAGTGTGCGACGCCACTGAAGCCTGATAGCAGCACTGCAGCTAAGTACAAAAAATATTCAGGCATTCTCATTTGCAATCCTGTGCTCCGATTCCATCTTTAAATGGTTAATGCTTACGTTTAATTCAAAGCCTATAAGCAGTATAAGCGAATTGATGAAGAATGAAGACATGATGATAATAACGGTTCCGATAGAGCCGTACACTTTGTTATACGTACCGAAATTGTTTACCCAAAAGCTGAATACAATTGTAACAATAATGATAAGCATTGTTGCGAAAGTTGTACCCGGCGAGCTGATCTTCCATTTGCGGTGAACAGCAGGAGCAAAACGATATATGGTGCCAATGGCATAATAGATCAATGCCACTATTACTACCCATCGTAAAGACGCCACCCATGAACGTATGGAAATGTTTTCAATACCGAGCCAGTTCAATATATGCTTCAGTAAACTACCCTGCATAATGAGCAACAGAATAGACGCTATAAAAATAAGCGCAATAAAAAAAGTGAGCTTTAATGCAGCGCCTCTCTTTTGAAAGAAATTTTGTTTCTGCCTGTAGCGGCTATGCAAAGAGCGGTTAAATGAATTCATGATACCGATCATTGCATTTGAAGCAAAAAAACCTGCCGTTAAAAATCCTAATGATAACAAACCGCTACGGGGTTTTGTAAAATCTTCAATAAACGCCCTCACCCAATTATAGGTATCATGATTGGGGGTAAGATCTTTCACAATTCCCATCAATTCCTTAGTAAAATCTTTTTGCCCCGGCATATACGGCACAAGAGTAAAAAGAAAAATCAGGAATGGAGGAATGGCCATAAGCAGGTTGAAAGAAATAGCAGCAGCCCGCATATTCAATCCTTCTTTTTTTATTTGCGTAAGCAGAAAAACGATCACATCATACAACGGCAATCCCTGGAAACCCGGCAACATAATTTTTTTTGATTTCTCTATCAAAAAATTGATCGGTTTCCAGGTTATGATGATGCGTTCCAGTTTCGTCATGCCGGTAATGTAATTATTTTATTTTTAAGCTGTCGAGCGCTTTTTGATATGCTCTTGCATTTTTTAAATGTTCGGCATCTGTTGCAGCAAATGCATGATAGCCTGAAAAATCAGGCTTTGCGCAAAAATACAGGTAATCTGTTTTTACCACATTCAGTACTGCATCAATCGTTTTTACAGAAGGTGTGCAGATAGGTCCCGGCGGCAACCCAGTATTTTTATAGGTATTAAATGGAGATCCTGCTGTTTCTGCTATCATTTTTAAAGTAACCCTTTTAGCTGCAAAATTGCGTCCTGCAAATTTTACAGTAGGGTCAGCGCCAAGCTTCATTCCTTTATTCACTCTATTTAAATATACACTTGCCATCAGTGGCATTTCATCATATTTATTGGTTTCTTCTTCTATAATAGATGCCAGTGTGTATACTTCAACAGGTGTTAAACCCATATCTCTTGCTTTTTGTAATCGCTCTTCTGTCCAGAATTTTTCTCCTTCGTCTTTTATTTTATTAAACATCTTGGGAGCCGTGGTATTCCAGTAAAAAGTGTAAGTATTGGGTATAATAGCTGTCATCACCGTATTTGAATCAAGTCCTTTTTGCTTTAATGAATCATTATTATTCAGATAACTGATAATATCCAAAGAATCACACTCCAGTTGCCTGCCTGCAAAACGTGCAAAATCTTCTTTGGTTCTTAATTTGGTGATAACAAGGTTTACAGGAGATTGTCGTCCATTACGCAGCATACGCACGATAGAAAGTATACTTTCACCATTTTTAACTTCATATTTACCGGCTTTTATTTTCTCGGGCAAGCCTGCTTTACGGGCAACAAAAGAAAAGATTCCCGGGTTTTTGATAAAATCGCCGCCGCGTATATCCTTCATCAGGTCAACAAAGCCACTGCCTGTTTTGATATATAAAAATTTTCGCTTTTCATTGAATGAAGTATTTGAACCTAAAATCATCCATGCTATATAGCCACCGGCAATAAGTATAATGAGCAATATGATGAGAATAATTTTTTTGATCATAATCTATTTTTTGAGGACGCTTATTTGTATTATAAAGTTGCGAAACGCGCATCTCATTTTTATACGACTTGAAAATAAAGCAAAAAACCCTGTTGATAATAACAGGGTTTTCAATAATTTATTTTAAATATATGCTTATTTCTGAACAGGCTGTGCCTGTGGTATTTCCTGCTGCTGCGGAGCAGGAGCTTGCTGCTGTGGAGTAGCAGAAGGCACGGTAGTTTGCTGGTTGGTATTGATATTCCTGATAAATTCACCATCATCGCTGCCGGAGCGCATAAATAAAGAAGAAGTGAGGCACAATAAGCCAATAAGCGCAGCAAATATCCAGGTACCTTTTTCAAGTACATCCGTGGTTTGCTTAACGCCCATGAACTGGTTGCTGAAACCAGCAATATTGCCTGCTAAGCCACCACCCTTTGGGTTCTGTATCAATACCACAAGACCCAGGATAACACAACATAAGATTATCAATATCAAAAACAGAAGCGCCATGTTAATTTTCGTTTAGTTTGGAAATTTTGGCTGCAAAATAAACCCTTTTGTCCGGATTGAGCAAACTTAATTTTTGGTAGGTTTCTATAGCCTTTTTATGCAGTCCCTGGCGGGCATACACTTCTGCCATTGCCTCGGTAACCACCTCTTTTTGCTCGTTGGAGTGCTCAGCTATATTTTGGATAGATGATTGGGTATTATTGTCCAGTTCACCCTCAAGTCTTTCCGGGTGAATTTTTTTCATTGTTTTAAGCCATTCGGTAAAGCTTTTTAATTTTTTACTCAGCTTATCTTTCCCCTCATATTCGTGGCTGAGCTTTATGCCCTGGGATGCAAAGTAATCAACTGTATGCAATGGCTCAATTGGTATGATATCACCGGTATGATCATCAGCCGGCAATGGCTGGTCAAATGCAGCTTTTGCCTGCGCCAGGGAAAAATCGCCGGTTGGCAATTTTATATCTTCCTGCAAATGGGGTTTTTCTATTGCCTCATCAACATTTTCGTCAACATTTTCATCTCCTTTTTCAGCAACAGTTTCTGCTTCTGCGAGCTGCTCCAGCACTTCATTTCCGGTTTTAATTTCCGTTACAGGTAATTCGGGATTCAATGTTTCACCGGGCTCTTCATATTGTACACTTTCAATATTTTCCGCCTGCTCTGCAGTACCGGTATCAGAAACCTCGTCAATTTCAGGCTCCACTGATTTTTCTTCTACCATTAACCGTTCTTCCACAATATCAACAATTGTTTTTCCGAATGTATGCTGCACAGGCTCTTCTTCCTCAGTAATATAATCAGGGGCAGCATCAACAACAGTTTTGCCGGCTATACCGGCTTCCTTCTCAATATATTTAACTTCACGCTCTGGTAATGTTTCAGGATGCAGCAATGCATTTAACCAATGCGGGTTAGTAAAATACAATGCCGTTTTTTTTAGCTGGTCAGTATACCTGTCACCACCGGGCTGCTGATATTTTTTTGCCAGCAGGTATTGCGCCGGTGCATAAAACGGGTATTTGATAACAAGCTGTTCTATATCCCCGGCATCAACATCTTCCAGTGCTCGTTTCTGAAACAGGTGATCAGGTATATCGTTGACATGAAGATTCATTGGCATGAAGATACGTGCTTTACCAGTTTGAGAATATTTTATTGAAGATATCGTCAGATATGTTTTTCAGAATATCATCCATAAGGCGGGTTTGCGCATCTGCAAAGCTTATTGAAGCAGAAAATGGGAAGTTCCTGGTAATATCAGTTTCAAAATTTTTTTTCTCGTCGAGACGGTTTTTAAAAATAATATGAACTGTTACATTCAGATTATTGCTTGACGCTGTTTGCCCGGAAATACCAGATGTGTTAACCGAAAAATCGGTAATTGATCCGCTGATATCATAATGCGCTTCATCCGTATTTATTACTGCCAGCCTTGTTTGGCTGATGATCTTTTGTTTAAGTTTATCCGTTAGCTGCGGGCTCAATTGCGGGTTTACATACCTTGCCTTATTTTCAATATAATTTACCCTTGCTGTTTTTACTTCAGGCGGGTAGCTTACATCCTTCATGCTATAACTACAGGTAGCCTTTACCGATATGGCGGCAAAGAAAATTATAGCGAGCTTTTTTATGGTATCACTAATCATTGATGTCATATTCTTTGAGCTTACGGTATAAGGTACGTTCGCTGATACCGAGATCAGATGCCGCATCTTTACGTTTGCTTTTGTGCTTTTTTAATGCTTTTAATATCAGTTCCTTTTCTTTATCCATAATATTCAGCGATTCTTCCACTTCCTCATGGTGATGTATATCACTGCCGTTGCCATTGTTATTACCGATAAGAACGGGTTGCGAAGGTTGATTAAATACAGGCTTCACAACAACATTTTCCCTTTCAGGCAATGGCTCATAATCATTCATTAAAGACTCTTTCGTAAATGCAGACACTGCTGCTGCACGCTGGGGATTTTGTAATATTTCAACAAACATCTTTTTTAGCTCCGTAACATCCCGCTTCATATCAAAAAAGAGTTTGTATAATATTTCTCTTTCATTCGCAAATTCAGCATGGGTCACATTTCCACCGCCACCTGCCAGCACCGGCATCAGGTTTTGCGTATTATGCACCGGCAAAAACTGCTCAAGCTGTTTTGCTGTTATTGTTTTATCCTGCGACAACACGGATATCTGTTCTGCAATATTCTTTAATTCCCTCACATTACCGGGCCACGAATAGTGAATTAACAAGTCTTTCGCTTCTTCATCCAATTGTATAGAAGGTGTTTTATAGCGCTCAGCAAAGTCAGCAGCGAATTTTCTGAATAAAAGAATAATATCTTCCTGCCTGTCTTTTAGCGCAGGCACACGAATAGGCACGGTATTTAACCTGTAGTACAAATCCTGGCGAAACCTGCCTTTATGTGTGAATTCAAGCAGATCTTTATTGGTAGCGGCTATTACTCTCACATCTGTTTTCTGTACTTTAGAAGAGCCTACGCGTATGTATTCACCCGTCTCTAATACGCGCAGCAAACGTGCCTGTGTACCAAGTGGCATCTCTCCTATCTCATCTAAAAAAATAGTTCCGCCATTTACGGTTTCAAAATATCCTTTCCTGCTGTCTACCGCGCCGGTAAATGAGCCCTTTTCATGACCAAACAATTCTGAATCTATCGTGCCTTCCGGAATAGCGCCGCAGTTTACGGCAATAAAGGGGTTATGTTTACGGTTTGATAAAGCATGTATTACCTGTGAAAAAACCTCTTTACCAACACCACTTTCTCCGTAAATCAATACGGTAAGATCCGTATTCGCTACCTGTGCCGCCACCTGTAATCCGTAGTTGAGCGCCGGGGAATTTCCTATTATACCAAACCTGTTTTTTATTGATTGTATATCCATTGTTAGTTATTTTGAACTTCACCAAGCAGGGTTGCTTTGGTACAATCGTTAACGGTAACCATTGCATAATCCCCTTTCTTCAGCGAATAATTATGTTTTGGAAAAACGATCACTTTATTGTGTGATGTTCTCCCCATCCAATCCTGGTCACTTTTTTTACTATCGCCTTCTATTAAAACCTTAAATGTTTTTCCTAGATCTTTCTGGTTGCTTTGCTTTGACAAAGCGTTTTGCAGGTCAACTATTTCCTGTAATCTTCTTTTCTTCACATCTTCAGGAATATCATCCTTATACCTGCGCTGTGCTAATGTGCCGGGCCGCTCGCTGTAAAAAAACATATAGCTCAAATCATAGCCGCTGTATTGCATGATGGACAAAGTATCCTGGTGATCTTCTTCTGTTTCTGTGCAAAAACCGGCAATAATATCACTGCTGATGCCGCAACCGGGAAGTATTTCACGGATACGGTCAATCTTTGCCATATACCATTCGCGGGTATAAGTACGGTTCATTAATTGCAGTATGCGTGACGAACCGCTTTGCACCGGCAGATGTATATACTTGCAGATGTTCTCGTATTTCGCCATAGTGTGCAACACATCATCCGTAATATCCTTGGGATGTGAGGTAGAAAAACGCACCCGCAATTCAGGAGAAATTTTCGCTACCATTTCAAGCAGCATAGCGAAGGTTACTGTTTCGGCATTATCGCCGGAGAAATAATAACTGTCCACATTCTGCCCCAGCAAAGTCACTTCTTTAAAACCATCATTGAATAAAGCTTCACATTCCTGCACAATAGAAAACGCGTCGCGGCTTCTTTCCCGCCCTCTCGTAAAAGGTACCACGCAAAAGGAACACATATTATTACAACCACGCATAATGCTCACAAACGCGCTCACACCGTTGCTGTCCAGGCGAACAGGCGCTATATCAGCATAGGTTTCTTCGCGGCTTAATAATACATTCACGGCTTTTTGCCCGCCTTCGGCTTCTTCAATCAGCCCGGGCAGGCTGCGGTAAGCATCAGGTCCAACTACTATATCAACCAGTTTTTCTTCTTCAAGAAATTTAGATTTCAACCTTTCAGCCATACAGCCCAGTACACCCACGAGTAAACCCGGGCGTGCCTGTTTTGCTTTGCGAAACTCTGTCAGTCTTTTACGAACGGTTTGCTCCGCTTTTTCCCGTATAGAACAGGTATTTAAAAATACCAGGTCAGCTTCTTCGGCATTCCTGGTAGCGCCAAAGCCTGAATTATTTAAGATAGAAGCCACGATCTCGCTGTCTGCAAAATTCATCTGGCAACCATAGCTTTCTATGTAAAATTTCTTACGGTAAACGGAGGGATCGTTCAAAAAGGGGGCAAAGGCTTCACCCTGCCTTGATTCATCATGCACTTTAGATATCAGCAAATCCTGCATACTCAATTCAAAACTTTTTAGAGTTTGCAAATATAACCAAAAGCTGATAAAATGCCAGTTTGGCAGGGATTTTAGTGAGGGAAATTGCAGAAGCCTATAAGAGAGTTATTACCGAAGATCATAGCAATCTGTTCTCAGTTACCCCTATTCCTTATACCCTCCACCTTCCACCATTCCATTGCTGCCGTTGTTGGTGTTGTGCATAGGCTATTGTGCTTTGGCATCACCAACAACATTCTACAGCACAGGCTATATTAATACACAGCTTCTTCAACTCCCTGTTGTTGGTACGCCACCCGCATCAACCGCACTGCGTACCAACGACGGCACTTGCGCTATTAGGTGGGGAATTCCTAATCTATAGAAATAGATTCTATAAAACCAATTGACTCCTGGATAAATTTTTTTGTATTTGAGTCAATTTTAGATGTTTTCAAATCCCATTCAAATTTCAAGTCATTTCCTTTAACAATGGTTGTTGCAAGAACTTTGCCTGAATAAGAATTAGAAAACTTCTCTATAGCGATGATCGAGTAAAATCTACCGTTTATTTTTTGTACTGAATCTAAAATAAAAAACATATTGTCAGCGCTAAATTTGATTTCTTCTTTTATAAGTCGGTGTGTCGCAACTATATCCGCGGAGTCACTATTGTTCGATACCAAGTACATTGAACGACTTATAGTAAGCCTGTCGACGGAATCTACAGGAGCTTTCCACAACAAACCAGTTTCCATTATAATTGGCAAATTTTTAGGTTGATAGCTATATTTTTGCTCATCGCAACTTATTCCGCAATCAGACTTGTGAACCCACTTAAAGGTTGTGTCATACCGCTGAGGAATAGACAGCTGAATAATACCTAAACTGTCGTTCAATGTTATCTTTTCAATTGCAGATTTTGACGAAATGTGAGTAGCATTGTTGCAAGCTGTCACATAGAACGACAGTGAAAGCAGAATTGTATAAAATTGATTTTTGCTATTTTTTATCATTACGTTGAAATAGTAGGTAAATTAGAAACAGGGGTATTATTGCCGAATCTATGAATAATATTGACAGACAGCAGCCAGCCACGTACATTATACTTGTAATCCTGAGTAGAAATAATCGCTTCCGTATATTTTCCTGCAGCATCTCTTTGGTTCTCCGTAGGGTCTCAACTCCGAGCCTTTTTGTTCTCCGCAGAGAGAGGATTCTTTACCCTCTATGAAATGGAGGTTCTCCGCGGAGTCTCAACTCCGAGCCTTTTGTGCGTGAGCTGGACTCTGCGAGGCATACTCATCGTCTTTGTTTCGTCAAATCTACATCCTGCAACAACATGTAGTTACAAACTTCATATACT